>MDTG01425374.1_pt1 | contig 10422 bp, 19 predicted proteins | sample 811421 | NCBI WGS metagenome assembly MDTG01 (sample SAMN05326645, study PRJNA326480) | marine metagenome | isolation source: seawater | place: Pacific Ocean: South East | collected 2011
ACCGGCGGGACATGCAAAGGTAATTAAGGAGCAAAGAAAAAATGTACACGCCTTTGTAAGAGGTTATTTAATTTCAAGCAGGGCGGCTGATTCTTTAACGGAGGGGATAGAATGGCAAGAAGAAAAGGTTACCTATAATCCCTATAAGCAACCGCATTTTACGTGTGGAAAGTATGCCGTATCTCGTGCCGACGTTGTTGACATGGCAAGCGATGCCAAACATGGCGGGGTGCTGGCATGGGGGATAACTACAATAGACGGTAAAAAGTTACCGTAAGATTTGCCGTAAGTCCTTTGCCCGTAAGGGTTTAGGGCGAGGCGGCCACCCCCCGCCGCTCCTAAGTCCTTTGATACCAACGACTTACGACGATTATCCGGCAGAATTGTGACACCTTTGGTCGTGACCTAACGTGTCCAAGAAATAATAATTAAAGATTAGGGTTTGACATTGCCGATGATATATGTATAATGAGAGTCTGTTAAGTTAGTTTTTTCTTTGAAAGGGTTTTTTATGTCTTCTGTTTCTAATTCTGTTTCTGATCAGATCCGCTCGACTTTCAACTTTACTGTTGACAAGTTCCCGCTATCCGGTCCCGATGGGATGTCCACCCCGTTGTATGGTTTGTTCCGTAGCGATAATAGTTCGCTCGTTGGTTCAAAATCCGTCACTGCTCGCTATCATCCACACACCACCGACGACGTTTGTGCGTTGGCAGATGCTGCGGAAAATGCGTTCGATGGCGATATTGACATTCGTTGCCATTTTCGCAATGGTCACTATGTTGACGTGAAACCCAACATTGCAGAACGTAAAGCCGTGTACGGTACTGCGGACAATATCTGGCCTCGCGTGTTAATTCGTGCGGGTTACGATGGCGAATCGTTTCGGGCCTCAATGGGTTATTTCCGCGATGCTTGCAGCAATATGGCTATGATGTCGATGGTTAACGGTACGTCCGTTTGTATCCGTCACACCAGCGGCCTGCGTAGCAAGATGGACGAGCTAATCGCTACGTTCAACACGCTGAAAAATTCGTGGTCTAATCTGTCTGATGTCGTCGATCAGATGCAATCGCGTGAAGTTGTTCTGACTGACTTCCTCAATCAGTTGTATCCACAACCAACACAGACCGAAGGTCGTGGGGTTACGATGCACAAAAATCGTACTGAGTCAATCGTCCGTCGCGTTATGCGGGAGCGTTTGACAACTGGCCGACCTACCCTTGGTCAAGATTTCAAGATTTCAGCGTGGGAAGCGTACAATGCTGTTCAGGGCTATGTCCAGCATGATGCGAACGCCCGCAAAGGTTTCACAGGTGAGTTCGACCGCATCATTCGTGCGGCTAACGATCAGACAGTCCGCAAGGCTGAACGATTAGCACTCGCCGCCTAGTACCCTTTCTACCGTCCCCCGCTTGGGGGGCGGGCTTTTAGGGGTATGCCTATGGAATTTGGTTATATATTTTTCTTGGTTTTTTTCTTTTTTATTTTTCTTTCATTTTTAAAAGAGAAATTGACCTAACGAGTCCCCGTCGTTTTTTGGCGGGGATTTTTCGTAAGTCCTTATAGCGTAAGGGTTTACGGCGAGGCGGGCGGTCGCCGATTGACCTAAGTCCTTACTATCAAAAGAGTTGCAACAAGTTTAGTTATTTTTTGCTCCAAGTCATTGTCTGAATTGTACTTATGGAAAATAGTGTTTTGGTATGGTATGATGGTAGGGTGGCATACTCATATCTGTCGGGCCTAAACCCTCCTGATTTCGCCAGCTTCGCAGGCACTAGCCACTGAGGCCACTATGTCTAACCCCAAGCCTTAAGATTTCGCCAAGATTGCCAGCACTGGCCACGGTGTCCAATCTAAACTTTACTGATTTGGCCTGCGGTGCAGGCTCTGGCCTCTAACGCCACTTGTCCTAGCTAAATATTACAGATTCGAGACTATGAAGACAGTCAGCCAATTACATAAAAAAAGCCGCCCCGAAGGACGGCCCGTTGCGACGACTATGATTGTTGTATTTTGTTGAAGATTCTTTCTACATTTGATCCGTATATTGGTCCGACTATAATTCTTTGAGTATCTTCATACTCTTTAATGCCAGTACCGAAACAAATTACTCCAACTACTTTTCCTTTATGAATGATCGGCCCACCACTGTCACCTTGTATTGCCCAAGAGAATACTATGTGTCCACCTTGACCCATTCCCTTACCACAATATTTAGAGTTCCAGTGACGAAAATCCCCAGTTCCAAACCCACACATTTCTACCGTATCTCCAATTGGGACATCTTCAGTGCTAATTTCCATCGGCACAATGTCTTCAGGTATCAATGCACGAATTAACGCAAGGTCATTGAAACTGTCTAAGTCGTGGTTTTTCTTAACAATGACAGTACCATTTTGGGTAACTTCACCATTATTAAAATAAACCTTGAAAAGTGTATCAGATGAATTTATAACATGTGATGCAGTTAGAATCCACCCGACGTAATATCCTTCATGTTTCTCGCTATCCTCTATAAATTTTATGACTGTTCCGCTTCCAGAATATCCATCGCCCGAAATCTTTACTATACTTGAATGGTAACTTGCAGGCTCAGACGCATCCCAATTTTGGGCAGAAACTAAGGATGTGAAGAGCAGGCAAAACGCTAAAGTCGATAAAACTTTCTTTATCATGATAACCCCTTACTTTATGTCGCAAAGAGTTATACACAAATATTAACTAATTATTAACTTTTAGCCTTCAGGGAAATCTGTTGCTATCTGGCTAAAGTAGTGTTCTATGATCTGTTTAACTATCCACCCTATAACTTGTTGGGCAATATACACCCAAATGAATGTGGGCAGAAAGTATGATTTCTTATGGTCGCTGAGATCAATGTTCTTCTTAATGTATCTCCTTAGTGCTATTCTTAACTCTCTCTTAGTGTCTAGTTCTGAGTCATCCCTCCAAGGGGCGGAGTCAAACCATTGTTGAGAGTACATGAAAACATCATCGGCCAGATCAACGGCCTCGTCAGTGTGGGCGTGTCTTCCTTCTTTGCCAAATCTCTCTTTAACCTTTGGCATGAAGTATGATTTATCTATCTTTATCGACATTACAATCTCCAAGCGTTAATTGTTTAGGTTGGACAAGTGTTAGTTCTATACATAGGAAGTACACCTGTCTTATCTAAACCTTCCTATATTATTATCTGCCAAAAGGCCGTAAGGCCAGAGCATGTCATTTAATTTTTAATTTATTGTTGGGTTAAAACCCTAGATCGAGAAGAATATACACCTTATATTCACCTAGAAATGGAGCAAATGGGTCAATAAAGTTTCAACTTTTATGCTTTTTTTATCAGATAACAACCATTTGAAGGCAACTAAAGGGCTAAGACAACCAAAATAATTACTTATTGCGGGAACACGACATTCAAACAACTGTTTTAACTGTCTCAGCCCTCCATGTCATTCTCTATGTTTGTTAGTATGTATATGTATGTAGTGTACTATATAAAATGTCAATAATCCTCGGTAAACTCTAATGTTTTAGGCTAGACACCCATATATAGGGAACTAATATCTATATAGCAAATCTAATATAAAAAACACTGTGTTTAGCAGCATTATATACACTATTATAAAACATGGAAAAGACTTGGAAAGGAATCATAAAGGAGAAAAATTATTTTTATGACAAAAAAACAAGAAAAAAAAGTGCAATGTATAGACTGTGATAAAAAAACAGCTAACTACTACAAGATAGCGACCAACAGGGGCTATATATCGAAGTGTAAAGAGTGTTACGAACTATGGATTTCAAGATCGGTAAGAGATGAAGGATATATTAAGAGGAACCAAGAAGTGAATTGATTGTGTATTTATAATAAAGGAGGTAGATATGTCCAGAAGCCCGCTTTCAGAATTAGTGACAGATATTATTATAATGACTTTAATACTACTACCATTGATAGCCATGTCTTCAATTGGCATCTTCTGGCTGTTGTATAATGTATTCGACCAACTTTACGAACTCTAAGGGGCAATAATGAAGAAAATAATTACTATACTGGGATTCTCTCTATTTATGCTGGGGTGTTCGGCAGATACAGCCGATACTACAAAAACACAGACAACTGCTCAGGCAGACATAATGTATTTTGGGGCGACTTGGTGAGGCCCGTGTAAAAAGATGAAACAGTTGTTTCAAGACCAAGATGTTAAAAAAGAACTTGACGAAATAGACTTCCAACAGTATGATATAGACTCCAGACCAGACCTAGCAAAAAAATACAACATTCGCTCTATCCCAACACTTATAACCAAAAGCGGCCAAAGATACACAGGTTTTCTAGGTAAGGAAAAACTTTTGCAAATATTGAGAAAATACTAAAGGCTAGGTTTGACACGGACGATATAGATAGTAAGATCAGGACGTAACACCAACCAACCACATTAGGAGAATCAAGATGAGTAGAGGACAACTATTAACAAGTGATGAGTATGTAGCAAAACATGGGATGGCGTGTCCCGCATGTTTATCAGACAATGTACGATCTACACAGCCGATGCAGCAGGACGACATGAACTGCTGGCAAAATTGCAAGTGTGATGACTGTGAGCAAGAGTGGGACGATCATTACGAATTAGTTGGCTATTATCCTTTGGAGACTGAAGATGAGTAACTTTAAAGAAAAGACAGTAAATATTATCGTGAGTGGTGGAGTAGTAGTTGACGTGGAAGGTTTGCCAGAAGATTGGGACGTTGCCATCACTGACGTAGACGACAATCCTGAATCATGGGAGGCACGAAACATGTTCGACCTAGATATTGCAGAGATGGCAGACCTAAAAGAACAGTTGCGTAAATTTTCACCGCCACAGGAGATTGAAGATGCCTAATCAATATTACGTCAACCTAAAAGACGGATATGAAATTGGTGATACTTACGTTCACAACGGAGATGAAACAATAAAGTATATAGTTGTTGACATCGAAGCGTTTAATGGTCTAATGCTTGTAGAAGAAGTTGATTACGATATTGAAATTATTTGGGAGGTTGAGTCAGATGATGAAGTGGCCTAAACAAATGGGACGAACAGTAAATTATGACTTTACTATTGATAGCTTGGTTAGTGTTGAGGCTCCTGCTGGCACTGATCCTGATGAGCTTATTGATATGGCACTCGCAAAGTTAGCACAAAGAGCCAAAGAAGGCGACATTGCACTAATGTTTGATACTTGTTTCGATAGCGAAACGGGTAACTACAACGAAGACTGGAGAACGATTTAATGAAAACAGATAGAGAGTTCGAACTAGAGCAACTTCGTTTAGCTGTTGATTTTTTTGAGAGGCAGCTAGAGGACCACTGGTATACCGAAAAAGCCAACAACATCGAGAGAAATATAAACAAGTTTAAAAACAAGTACGAAGAATTAAAAAAATGGACTACAAAAAAAGAACACTCTATTTAGAGATAGCCATAGACCTACTAGACAGGGCAGAGGGTACTAAGTTATACGACGTAACAAGGAGGCTTTCAGGCTGGTCTAGGAAAGATTACGAAGAGATGTTAGAGATGCTTGCACTATTGCTGATTAAATTCAAAAAACTAGAAAACAAAGAAGACGAGGACAAGGAATGGTAAAGCATCTACAAGATGCTGGAATGAATTATTTTCAGCACATGATACACGCCTTACATATATCTTACTTATTATTTGTTGCTTGCTTTTGCTGCTTTATACACTCTTTCATTCCTTTTATATTTCAAACAAAAGCCTCTTGCATTATCAAATATTTATCAGATAATGTAATAAACAGACAGATAAGGAGAAATTAAATGCCACACAGTTCAAACACTCTAATTGTAGATTGCGATGGAGTTATAGCAGACAAAAATCACGGAGGCGACTACGCAAAAGCCGGTCCACTTCAGCATGGTATAGATCAAATCAATTCAATGTATGACATGGGTTATACAATAAAATTGTACACAGCTAGATACGGAGACAGGGAATCAGGAAACATACACCTTCAGTATGAGCGAGGGTATGTGGAATGGATTAACTGGCTCGATAAACACGGCGTTAAATACCACCATGCGTTTATGGGAAAGCCTGCTGGGGTGATGTATATCGACGACAAAGCCGCCCGTGTAGACGGAGACAACGAAGACGGATGGAAACAGGTGTGGGACGAAATTAACAATCTAGAAGGAAAAGATAAATACGGAAATAAAATACAATGAAAGAACAAAACCTTTTAAAATGGATTTCTATAACAAGTATAGCTATTATCTCTCTGCTGGTTGCAGAGTTTAAATTCACTGCCTTTTCCTCCTTGGCATCTGCGGATATTACTTTTATCTGCTACGCTATATTGTTACTGGGGATCAGTGCTATCTTGTTCAGTTTCAGGCAGGTTATGAACAAAACCTACCACATGAAAAAAATGAACGACCTATCTTATGTCGCCCAAATGCTTGGGCTACTGGGAACTGTGGTTGGCATGAGCTATCTTTTCGCGTCACTTAGTTCGCTTGAAGACCCTGAGCTTAGACAAAAACTTATCACGACAGGAATGGCTACGGTACTAAATACTACCATAGTTGGTATTGTTTGCAGTCTTGTTATTTACGCATACGTAATATTCTTGAGGGAAGACAAATGAAAATTCCTATTTGTTTTCTAGATATTATATTGATTTTACTGGTTTGTATGATATTACTGTATAATCCGGTAACAAAAAAAGAAGAGATACCAACTCCTCCTCAAATGGCAGAGTTCATATTAACAGTACACTGGGAAGCAAAATTGAACGCCGACATAGATACGTGGGCCTTAAGAGTTGACAATCCAGCTTCAATCACTGGCTTTACTCGAAGGGAAAACGATGTATTCATTCTTCATAATGACAACACTTCTAGAGAATATGGTCAAATCGACGGTGAAATTCTTGAAGAGGCTAGGGAAACGCTCACAATAGAAAGAATAAAAGAAGGAGAATACATCTTTGCATTGCATGGATACAGAGTGCCGCCCGACGCTGAACCAGTAGAAGTCACGTTAGAATTTCAAAAGTCAAGACCTTACTCTCATATATTTAAAAAGACTGTAACAGTAATACACGACGAAGAGGTTCCTATTGTATCTTTTTACATAGATGCAGATGGTAATGTCAAAGACCTACAATTAGATCAAAATTTAGTACAAAGGTTTATAAACCAATGATACCATTTATCATAAACTTATTCATTGCTATCATATGTTGCCTTGCTATAATTTTTAGATTTAAAGACTTTACTTTGCGTTGCGGTATGATATTATCAGTTACGATTGCTTCGCTTATTAGTTTCTGGTTAATTACTTTATATGCCGGAAAACCTGTGGAAAAATCCTTACCTAGTGATATAATTGTCTACGGTCAAGCTATAGACATGAAAGAGCTAAAGGTATACATACTTTATAAAAAGACTAACGGAAAACTGCCTCCTACTTTGGTTGAATTAGACTATTCAAAAGAACTAAAAGAAGCATTAAAGAAAGGTCTTAAGGAACAAAAAGGAAAGCCTTTTAGAATGAAGAAAGGAGAAGGAGAAGGCGAAGGAAAAGAAGGAGATGGACAAGAGGGAGATGGAGATGGCGAAGGAGAGGGAGATGGCTCCCTGTCTAACGAATCAGAAACTTGGAATATAATGCGGCTTCCTCCTCCAAGGTTGCCAAGTAAATAATTTTTGAAACAAAAAACATTAAGGAAAACTATCTCATGGGAATTGATTATGCCGCTGGACACGCAATGTGTGTTGAAATTGACAATATGGTTGGATTGATTAACGGCAAAAACAAAAAATATGTTCTTGAAGTTATTCAAAGTTTTCACGACTCCGTTATGTCTGGTCAATACACCAGCGATAAAGCGAAAAAAGCTGTTACAGCACTAGACAACATAGATTCTAAAATTAAACTTGCTGATCTAAAAGAATTGATTTTGGAGTACCATGCGGTCGAGGGCGAGGCCGGAAAGTACGAGGGTGATTGTAAGTTTGCTAATGATCTATGGGGCGATGATCTTCTTGAGCTATGGGAGGGCATCTTAGACGTTTGCGACATGCCGATGCCATCACTGTCAGAAGTTAGAATCTTTGACTCACATCGACAGAATTATGATTGCCCGCTAGAAGTTCCATGCTTTCTTTTTGAAGTAGAAGATTGTTATGAGCGAACACTTAACGAGGAAGGCAAAAACCTAAACAAGTTATCAGGAGGATATTTAAATGAAATTTCATGGACCGATGTTAGTTACTAAGGAGAATTTTATGTTGAAAAGTTTGATCGTACTGTTTACAGTTCTTATTGCCACAACTACTTATGCTCAAGATTATGAGTTAGTCAATACTATTTCTAGCGATGCGGAGCTTGCAGAGTTTTGGGAAAAAATTGAAGGCGAGATGAATCCCGACTCTATCTGGGGTGACGCAAAGACAGATCAAGAAAAGTGTCAGGCAGAAGCTAACTATATGGCAAAGTTTTATAAGTTCTGTCATGTTGGTCCTTGTGTTGGACGCTTTGAGGGGATTGGCTGGAGTCGTTCTGGCAAGATGCCCGGAACATGTGTCCCAAGATACAGGATGTGCTTGACTGGCGATGCGACTGCCACCTGCGATGATGGCACTGTAATTCGCGTGCGAAGCTGGAGGTAAAAAAAATTAAAGATTCTTCTTGACGTTGACGATACGTATATTAGAATCGAGGCATACAACCAACCAACCACCTTTAGGAGATTAGGATGAAACTGGACACAGCACCACAAGATGTTGCCGTACACGGAAACTTTGAGACTTCTGATTTTGCAGTAGGCGACGTGGCCTTTATCGTTGACATGTTTGCCGATAAAGTTTACACGCACAAAGAACGTGCTATCATCCGTGAGCTATCATGCAATGCACATGACAGTCATGTAATGGCAGGCACTACAGATGTTCCCTTCAAAGTACATCTACCGACACCACTAGAGTCTTGGTTTTCTATCCGTGACTACGGCACAGGTCTATCAGACCACGAAGTCAGGACAATCTTTGCTGGTATTGGCATCTCTACCAAGCGAGATAGTAACGAGGTTATCGGATGCTTTGGTATTGGTAGCCTGTCTCCCTATGCTCTGACAGATAGCTTTACTGTTAAAAGTTATGTCGATGGCATGTGTCGCACATACAACTGCTATCGTGACGAGAATCGCAAGCCAGTCGTAGCCCTCTTGACAGAGATGCAAACAGACGAGCCAAACGGTCTAGAGGTATCTTTAACCGTTGATGATAGAGTCGGCGAGTTTGAGACAGAGGCCGAATATGTCTTTCGTTTTTGGGAGGGGACTCTTCCAGACATCAACAACAAACATGTAGTATCAGCCTGCGAGAGTCAGCGTAATGACTACTTCTTCAAGGGGGATAATTTTGGCCTTAGCAATGGATATGGTGGCATGTTTGCAGTCATGGGAAACATCGCCTACAGCATACCACCTGAAATTGGTGGATTCAGCAACATCAAGGGCTATATTAAGTTTGACCTTGGCGAGCTAGAGTTTGATACTGCCCGCGAAAACCTATCGCTCACAGACAAAACAAAAGAGTCAGTGGCCGCTAAGTTTAAGTCAGTAAAAGAAAAATTATCTGACTTTGCGATCCAGCAGATTGAAGACGAGCCTACGCCATTCAAACAAGCTTTGCTGGCTGAAAAGCTTGATAAAGGTCGCCTCGGTACATACGTCAAAGAAGATTTGGAACAGTACAATCTGCCAGAGCCAGAGAATTCAGTTATATATTGGTCACGCCACTGGAACTCCACAGAGAAAGGTAGATCGGACCATATGCCAATTGGCGAAAATGTCAGATACTACATGTACAAAGATCGCATGACTACACGTATTCGTAGCTACTTAAAAGATCACAACAACCTCACTATGGTTATGCTTTCACCAGAACAAGTTGATGAGTGCGGTATTGATGCCGAGTTTATCATGGACTTGGATGACCTACCTAAAGTAGCCAGAGCAGGCACTACGGGTGGTGGTTGCAAATTAAAGACTTTTAAGTTTGATAAGCATTGTTATGGCTACGACAGGAAAAACCATTGGGACGCGGCTACATTAGAGCTAGACGGTACTGAGATTGTGTATGTTGAAATCTCTAGGTGGGAGCCAACATTATATAGCCACAGGGCTTTAAAGAATAGGATTGAAGACCTTAAACAATGCGGAATCAATGTAGAAGTTTATGGACTAAAGACGGCCTTTCTTAACACAAAAGCATTTAAGAAGGGTAACTTCATTGAAGTAACCGATTTTATGTCTCGTGAATTAAAATCTATTGCACCTTCGAGTAGTCCAGTGTACAATACAGACCAGTTCAACAGACTTGAGAGAATTTGCGAGCATATC
>MDTG01062314.1_pt1 | contig 10421 bp, 9 predicted proteins | sample 811421 | NCBI WGS metagenome assembly MDTG01 (sample SAMN05326645, study PRJNA326480) | marine metagenome | isolation source: seawater | place: Pacific Ocean: South East | collected 2011
AAAGATATTAAAAGACAGAAACCAAATTGTGATGCTATAAAAAAAAATGGTGCTGAAATTGTTCCAGTTTATACAGGCAGTCAAACTCTTGTTGATGCAGTTAGTGAATGCATGAGATATTGGGTTTCGAACTGCGATAATACACATATGGCAGTTGGAAGTACAGTTGGGCCAAATATTTTTGTAAAAATTTGTGGATGGAGTACTGCACAGATCTCAAGAGAACTAAAAACTCAAATTAAAAAAGAATTCAAGAAGATTCCAAAAAAAATTAAATTAATAAATTGTGTTGGAGGTGGAAGTTCTGCATATGGTTTTTGGAGTGAATTTATTGATTACGATAAAAAACAAATAGAATTAATTGGTGTCGAGGCTGGAGGGCCAAAAAAATCGAAGTTGCATGCCGCTCCTTTAAGTCGTAATGCTAAAATTGGAATTCTTCATGGTGCTGCTTCTTATGTCTGTCAAAATAAAGATGGACAAATTAATGAAACAGAGTCAATTAGCGCTGGTTTAGATTATCCTGGAGTGAGTCCAATTCATTGTTTTTTAAAAGATACCAAAAGAGCAAGATATACCTATGCTACAGATGAAGAAGCTTTAAATGCATACAAATTAGTAAAAAAATTTGAAAAATTAAATCCTAGTCTTGAACCAAGTCATGCTTTTGCAGAAGCTATCAAGTGTGCTCCTAGGTTGAGCAAAGATACAATTATAATTGTAAATTCTTGTGGTGATGCAAAAAAAGATAAGGATATTTTAAAAAAAAAATTAGGGAAAATTTTATGAAATTATCTCTGATAAATACTGCTTTTTCAAAAGCAAAAAAAGAAAACAGGCCAGCTTTGTTAACTTACACAGTCGCGGGAGATAATAGTATAAAAAATTCATTAGAAATATTAAAGTCTATATCAAATTATTCAGATATTTGTGAATTAGGTTTTCCTCATAACACTCCAATAGCCGATGGTGGACAAATCCAAACTAGTGCTTATAGAGCAATAAAAAAAGGAATAAAAATTAAAGATATTTTTTTAATAGTTAAAAAATTTAAAAAATTTAAAAAAGATAAACCTTTAATCTTAATGGGATATTATAATATGATTTATCAATATGGAGAAAATAATTTTTTAAATACCTCAAAAAAGGTGGGTGTTGATGGTTTAATTGTTGTAGATCTTCCCTACCCAGAAAATAAAATATTTTCAAAAAAATGTAAAAAAAAAAATATTGATTTTATTCAACTAATATCACCAACAACTTCTAATCTAAGAATGAAAAAGATCATTAAAGATTCACATAATATGATTTATTATATTAGTATGCTTTCAACAACTGGTGGCAAGCTTAATATTTCCCCAAAAAAAATAATAACTAGATACAAAAAGATTAAAAATCTAGCTAAATACAAAAATATTGTAATTGGTTTTGGAATCACTGAAAAAAACATAAAATCATTAAAATCTGCAGATGGTTTAGTTGTGGGAAGTTTATTGTGTAAAACAATATCTAAATCTCTTGAAAAAAGACAAAATCCTGTCACAAATACAATTAAAATCGTAAAAAACTTGAAAAGAAAAATAACATGAATTGGATAAGCAAAATTATAAAGGCAGGCGAAAAAATTAAAAAAATTATCAAAAATCGCCCAACAAAAGAAGATATTGCAAAAAGTGACTGGACATCATGCTGTAGAGGCCCAATATTAAAAAAAGATCTTGAACACAATCTCTGGGTTTGTCCAGATTGTAACAAACACCATAAATTATCACCCAAACAAAGATTTGAAATAGTTTTTGGAAAAAACAATTTTGAAGTATTGAAAACCCCTATTCCAAAAGACGACCCTCTAAAATGGAAAGACTCGAAATCCTATAAAGATAGATTAAAAGTTGCTAGAAAAAAAACTAATATGGATTGTGGAATGATGATTATTAAATCGAAAATAAACAATATTGATGTTACGGCTGCAGCTTCTGATTTTGATTTTATTGGAGGATCAATTGGAGCAGCAGAAGGTGAAGCCTTTTTACATGGTGTTCAATATGCAATTGAAAATAAAACCCCTTTTATTTGTTTTACATCAGGTGGTGGTATGAGAATGATGGAATCATTAATTTCATTATCTCAAATGACAAGAACAACACTAGCAATAAATGAATTAAAAAAAAATAATTTTCCTTATATAGTTTGTCTGACAGATCCAACAGCAGGTGGAATTACTGCATCATACGCTATGTTAGGTGATATTCATATTGCTGAACCAGGTGCGCTAATCGCCTTTGCCGGGGCAAGAGTTATAAAAGGGACTGTAAAGGAAGATCTTCCCGAAGGTTTTCAAAAAAGTGAATATGTTGAAAAAACTGGCTTTGTTGATTTGATTGTTGAAAGAAAAGACCTTTCAAGCAAAATTGGAATTTTATTATCAATATTGTTAAAAAGAAATTCTGATGTAAATATAAACTTAAATGAAACTTCAGAAGATAATCAGTCGCTTACAAAAGCTGCATCCTAAAAAAATTGATTTAAGTTTATACAGAGTTAAAAAGCTTTGCTCAAAGCTTGGTAATCCTCAAAATAAGATAAATTGTATTTCTGTTATTGGTACGAACGGTAAATATTCAACAATACAAGCACTATTTTCAATTTTAAAAGAAGCAAATTATAAATGTAATGTCTATACTAGTCCTCATATTAGAAAGATTAATGAAAGATTTATTTTTAATAACAAACAAATCAGCGATAATGAATTGGTTCTTCTTCTCGAAGAAATTGAAGAAATTAATAATAGCCAGCCTATAACATTTTTTGAAATATTAACTGCCGCCTTTTTATTTAAATCTAGTAAATATCCAAAAAATATTAATTTGATAGAAACTGGTCTATTCCATAGGTTTGATGCAACAAATATATTAAAAAAAAACTTAGGAAACGTAATCACTTCAATCGGCTTAGATCATTTGGATTGGCTTCCTAAAAACAAAAAAACAGTTAAAAAAATTGTTTTTGAGAAAACTTCTTGCTTATTAAATTCCAAAACAATAATCGCGAAACAAAACTCAAGTAAAATTAAAGACTATATAAAAAAAAATATCACTAAAAATAAATCTCCAAAATTATTTTATGGAGAAGACTTTAGCTATTTAATAAAAAATGATAAATTTATTTTTAAAGACAGATTTGGAAAATTAAATTTACCAATACCCAATCTCAAAGCTGACTTTCAATTAGAGAATATAAGTACTGCTATAGCAACTTTAAGAGTTCTAAAGAATCTCAATATTGATAAGAATCATATTAAAAAAGGGATAATCAAAATCGATAATATTGCGAGATTTCAAGAGATTAAATCTGGAAAATTAAAAAATCTTGTAAAAGATAATTCAATATTTATTGATGGTTCACATAATCCATTAGGTGCAAAAACTTTAACTAAACATCTTCAAAATTTTAAATGCAATAAACACATAATTTTTGGTATGATGACAAATAAAAATCATCATAATTTCATAAAGTATTTTAAAAATTTTTCATCTTTAACAGCTATTGATATTCCTAATCAACCCAATGCAATAAAAGGAATAGACTTAAAAAATAAACTAAAAAATATTTCTAAAATTAAAAATAAAAATACAGTTGAAGATGCAATAAAGTCGTTATCTTTGAAAAAAAATGATTTAATTATAATAACTGGTTCGTTATATTTAGCTGGTGAAATTCTTAATTTAAATTAAATATTTTCTTTTATCCAAGAAACAATATCGGATTTAGGAGTGGCACCTACCTTAGTAGATTTTAATTCTCCATCTTTAAATAAAAGCATCGTTGGTATTCCTCTTACTCCATATTTTGTTGGAGTATTAGGCTCATTGTCAATATTATGTTTTGCTATAATAACTTGATCTGCCATTTCATTTGAAATTTCTTCTAAAGTTGGACCTATTTGTTTGCATGGTCCACACCATTCAGCCCAAAAGTCAACAACGATCGGCTTAGTAGATTTTAATACTTCATTATCAAAATTTTCATCTGTAACGCTTTTTGTAGCCATAATGTACGCTTTATATTTGATTCAATTTATTATTCAACGTTTTTTAAAAAAAAAATTAACTTAATTAACAATTAAGTTAAGCTTGTTCATATTTTTTTTGTATTCCTTCAACAAATGCATTTATTTCATCTAAAAATTTTAATTTTTCATTATCATTTTCATGAGAGTATTTTTCTCTCAAATTGTCACACTCATAATAAAATTCTTTACAAGTCCACCATTTTTCCTTTTTGTCACTTAAAATTCTTTCTGCAATTTCTCTTTTAATTATCTTATACATATCTTTTGGAAGAGTCTCAGGAGACTCCTGATAAATAATCTTTTTTCCAAAACTGATAATTCTTTCATCATCAAATTTATCTAGCATTACCAGTTTATCCTTCCAAGATGCCTCATGCCATTTTGGAAATAGAGCAGTGTCTTTTTGAGAAGTAAATTTTTTATAAATCGTTTCTTCCGCATAAGAATCTTCTTGGGATTCGAATTGTTTTTTTTCTTCAGCTATTTCTTTTAAAGCTAATAATACATTTTGTGAAAATTTTTCATTTTCATTTACCAATTTTGCTCTTTTGTTTATTAAATCATTATCAATTTTAGTATATGGCTCTACCTGCATACCATAACTTTTATCTAAAATTATAGGAGCTTTATTTGATCTTATACTTTTAAGAAATTTTTGTTTTTTAATTGCAATTTTTAATTCAGAAATTGACATATTGAGTAATGGCACTACATCTGTTTTTAAATCAACTGCCTGTCCCCACTGATACACCGGATGAATACAATATTTAGTATTTAAGGGTGCTACAACATATCTATAGTTTTTACCAAAATGATACTCAACTAAAGTAAATATTTTTTCTTTTTTAACAATCATTTCTGTGTCTGTTTTATTTGCAGTCCGTAAAAAGATATCCCATGTGCTTGGTTGTTTTTTTTTGATTAATCTTAGTATTTTAAATGTCAATTCTGCATCAAATAAAGCACTGTGGGCACCTGAACTTTCAAAACCATTCATTCTTGCTAAAGACTCAAGCTTCATAACGGCATTACCTTTTTCGTTAATTTCCGTTTTAACAACTTCTTGATCTACAGCATGAGCGCCTCTAGCTATGTTTAAACCATCATGTCTTTTATTTGGTGTAGCGTTGGTTAAGTATGGGTATCTAACTCCTCTGAAAAATTCAGATCTTATCATTTCATCATCAAAACCTATATTACTCCACCCAAGGAATATTGCTGGACTCCATTTTTTAAAAATAGCCTCCAATTGACCCAACATTTGATAATGGCTTAGGTTACCTTTTGTTAAAAGATCCACACTAGTTTTGTTTACTATAAGGGCCATAGCTTGGGGAACTTCACCATCAGGAAGTCTACATCTTAAATTAAATCGATCTAATTCTTTGAAATTTTGATCAACTAATATACCTCCTACTTCTATAATGCTTCCCCAGGTTGTTGAACTAGATGAACTTTCTATATCCCAAATAACTAAATTCATATTAAATCATATTTTTTTTATAAAATTTATCAACTCTATCCAAAAATTTATTTTGATAATCAATTAATTTTTGTCCTTTAATTTTAAAATCTTGAAATAAATTATCCACAGTACACAGTAAAATTACACCCTGCGTAATATTAGAATTATAAACAACATTATGAGCTAAAGAATATGCACCTAATTGTAAATAATAATCCTCAATCCATTCTTCCTTTTTTGGTTTATTGCTTTGTTTAAAATCTATAATTGTTTCATCCCCCTCATAAACACCACAAGCATCACAAGTGCCGGCATATTTACCTGGGTAATATAAAGTGGCTTCGGTACCCCAAACTTCATTGAATTTTCCTTTAATTCCTTTTTCAATTATTTCATCAGCCATTTGTTTAGACTTATCTTCCTGACTTAATAATTCCAAATTTAATTGACCAAGTAAATATTTTTCCAAAAAGGCATGCATTGAAGAACCTCGAGTGGATGCATCATTTTTAATCCTATCAGCTTCTGCTTTTCCAACACGAGCTTTCCAATTGGCAATCGAAGCCTTTTTTTCATCTGTTTCGGTAGCTTTTAGTATTGTTGTTACAGATGGCAAGTTTTCTTGATTTATAGAATAATGTCTAGATCCGTTTATTAAAGACCTCATAGATTTAGGGTATGAAAATTTATTATTCCTCTGCATATGATTAAATAGTTACAATTATAAAACGTTTGTTTTGTCTTTGAAATCTATTTTTTTGACGTTTTCTTCTTTTGTTGCTTCTTTAATTCTCTCAGGGTCTTTTATATTTTCTAAAGTACGAGTTATAGATCGAGCATCTCTTCCAAAGTCCTCAGTAACTTTAATTGCCTCTTCTAATTTTTTTCTTAATATCTTTACATTGTCAAAATGCTTAAAAAAACGATTTGAAATTGTCTTTAAGTCATCATGTATTTGTGTTGCATGTTTTTGAACTTTTAAAGTTTGAAAACCAAGATGATAAGCCTGGATAATGGCACATAAAGTATTTGGTCCAGCAATTGTGACTTTGTATTTTTTTCTTAACTCTTCCAACAATAACTCTTTTGATTTAGGATCTCGATAACTAGATAGTTCTGCATATAAACCCTCGGTAGGTACATAGACTATTGCAAAATCAGTAGTTTTAGGGGGATTAATATATTTTTCACTTACATTTTTGGATTTTTGTCTAAAAGCAGCTGCCAAAGTATTTCTTGCTTCTAATAAACCATCCTTATCTTTTTTTTGAAAAGCTTCATCAATAGATTTATATTTTTCAATTGGCCAATGACTATCAATTGGACATAATACATCATTCTGAAGTTTTACTGCAAATTCAACAAGATCTCGTGTTTCATCTGGTTTCATTTTAGCATTTGCTATGTATTGATTAGCGGGCAATAAATCTGCTAAAATATTTGCTAAAGAAAATTCTGATAACCCGCCATATTGCTTTACTCCAGCTAAAATTTTACTAAAATTATTTTGACTTTCATTTATTAATTGAATTTGTTGATTGAAATTTAAAACTTTTTCGTCAACTTTTGTAAGAGCGCCAGTCATATCTTTGGCAATCTCCTTAGACATATTTCCGAAAGAGTCGCTAAAGGATGTTTTGATTGAATTTAATTCATTTTTTACGGACTCGTTTAAACTTTCATTTTTATTTGGTTCATTTTTGATTTGAAAATATAAAATTATTAAACCTATAAATAAAAGAATAGTTAGTAAAATTATTTCCATGATTCGTTTTCTTGTATTATAACTATATAAGCTTAATTCTTAAGAAATAGTTTAATTAGATTTTTCAATCCCAAATTGTTCAAAGAGGTTTTACAAACCATCATGCAGGCTTGTGAATTTAAAATTTCACCATCTTTTAAAATTCTTAGGTTGTTTGCTTTCAAAGTTTCACCGGAAGAGCTTATATCAGTTATAATTTCTGAAGATCCAGTAAAAGGATAAGCCTCCGTTGCGCCTAAACTGCTCACTAACTTAAATTGAGTTACACCTTTAGAGAACAAGAAAGCTCTAGTCAGATTTGGATATTTAGTTGCTACTCTTAATCTTTTTTTCTTTTGATCTCTAAATTCAAAAGCAATCTCCTCTAAATCGGCTACTGTTTGAACATCAATCCATTGGTCGGGGATAGCAACCACCAGTTTGGCTTTACCAAAATCATATTTTTTTAAAACGTTTATTTTATTTTGAATATTTACCTCACTCTCTTTAAGTAAATCGTAACCCGAAAAACCAAAATCTAATGATCCATCTCCTAATCTTTCAACTATTTCTCTAGCATGAAGATATAAAATTTTAACATTCTTAAGTTGTTTTATAGATCCTATCAAATCTCTTTCACCACGTTCGGAAATCAACTTTAATTTCTTTTTTGTAAATATTTTTAATATATCTTTTCTAAGTCTGCCTTTACTTGGAATACCAATATTTATTAAGTCTTTCTTCATTATTTATTTTTTAAATTTACAGCAGCACCTACTGCCGCAATTTGTTTTTTTGATCCTAAGTCAAAAATTAATTTATCATAACGACCACCATTAATTATATTATTAATTTTAGATTTTTCTTTGATATCAATTTTAAAAACCATCCCCGTATAATATTCAAGCTGTCTTCCAAATGAGGTAGAGAAAATTACATTGAGTTTTGAGAGTTTATTTTCTGAAGTTGGAAAATATTTTTGATCTACAAATAAATTTATTCTATTTTTTTTGAAAAATCTGTTTAATCGATCTGCAGCTTTGCTAATTGGACATTTTATTTTCAAAAAATCTTTAATAGTTTTTGAAACATTTTTACCTTTTCTTGCTCTTCTAGGATCTTTGATTTTATTATCAAATCTTTTTAAAATATCTTTTATAGACCTTCCAGCAATTACTTTGGTTAAATCTTCTTTTAACATTTTAACGTATCGTTTCTTATCAACTTCGACAATAGTAGGATCAACATCTGAATTAGTTTCCAATCTTTTAAGCAAGTCATTAAAATATTTTTCTCTCCAAAAATGTCTGGATAATCTTAATTTCCATCTTTTTGGAATATCAAGTTTTGAGATGAGAAGATTAAATATTTCGACATTGCCTATGGTCAACGTACCTGAGGAATATTTAAAATTTTTTAAAGACCTAAGTGAAGTGTTTATAATTTCTTTATCATCATCTTTTTCATTCTTAGAGCCAATTATTTCAAAACCAACTTGATTCCTTATTATTGAGTCTTTTTTATTTAGTGATTTTCTATAAGCTTGACCGTTGTAAAATATTTTCTCTTTTCCTTTAAGATTTTTTTCTAAATATCGTAAGCACGAAGCAATTGTCAAATCAGGCCTAAGGCATAATTCGGTTCCATTTTGATCAATAAAAGAAAAAATAAATTTTCTAAAATTTTCACCTGATCTTTCAACAATATGGTTTGTCTTTATTACCGAAGGTAAATCAATGTATTTAAAACCCCTAGATTTTACTGATCTAAGGATATATTCAGATAAGTTTTTTGACTTCATCTATTAAATTTTCTTTTGGAATTGTTTTATTATTTTCTCCTTTAACACCCTTAAGATTTTTTATAGTAACAGTATTATCTTTAAACTCATTTTCTCCACAAATTATAGCAACAGATAATTCACGTTTATTTGCTAATGTAAGCTGCTTACCTAAATTTTTTTTACTGTCTAAAAATATTTCTGCATTAATATTATTTTTTCTTAAAAGATTTACTATTTCATAATAATTTTTCAAATATTTTTGATCCATAATACAGATCAAAACTGGTTTTTGATCATCAAGTTTTACCTGATCTAGTTGTATTAACGCAAACAAAAGTCTATCAACACCAAAACTGATTCCTGTTCCTGGAACATCAACTCCTCTAAATCTTGATATAAGTTTTGCATATGCTCCTCCTGAACAAATACTACCAATATCTACTTCTTTGCCCTTATTGTTTGTGATTTTAAAATTTAAATTAGTTTCAACTATAAAATCTGAGTAATAAGCTAATCCTCTTACAATAGTAAAATTAGTTTTAACTTGATTTGAATTCAAACAATATTTAAGAATCTCAAAAACTTCTTCTAATTCTTTAATACCTTCTTGAGATAATGGATTTTTTAAATTCTCTTTTAATACTTTTAAATCCTTAATTTTTAAGAAATTTATTATTTGAGATACCTGTTCATCATTTAAATTAGCGCCTTTAGTAATGGCACCACTAGAATCTTTTCTTTCTTTTTTAAGCAAATCTTCAACCCCCTTTAAACCAAATCCTGATTTATCGAGTTTGTCTATTGCCCTAATTACTTTAATTTGTTTTTCATTTGATATCTTCAAGTCATTTATTAAGCCTTGAACTATTTTTCTATTACTAACATTTATTGTAAATTGATCTTTTTTTAGACCACAATCTAACAAGGTGCTAAATATTAAATTACATAATTCAGCATTAGCTTGTGCAGAGTTAACCTTGCCAATAATATCAAAATCTGCTTGGGTAAACTCTCTATATCTTCCATTTCCAGCTTTTTCATTTCGAAAAACATTTTGAATAGCATAGCGCTTGTAAATTGAAGGGAGTTCTTGATTATTTTGAGCTACAAACCTTGCCAACGGACTCGACAAATCATATCGTAGAGTAATATTTTTATCACCATCTTTGAAAGAGAACACATCAGACATAGGATTAGCCTCATCTTCTGCTAAAAAAGATCCAATGTTTTCACTTATTTCAAACGAAGGGGTTTCAAGAGCCTCAGCTCCAAATCTAATAAAATTTTTCTCAATAGCTTTTAAAAGCTTTTTCTTGAGAAGAAGTTTTTTATCCCAACGATCTTCAAATCCTGAAGG
>MDTG01064070.1_pt1 | contig 10421 bp, 14 predicted proteins | sample 811421 | NCBI WGS metagenome assembly MDTG01 (sample SAMN05326645, study PRJNA326480) | marine metagenome | isolation source: seawater | place: Pacific Ocean: South East | collected 2011
AAGTCCAATATTTGGAATGCCAGTTTTAGATGTTGAAAAATGTAAATCAGTCTTATTTGTAAAAAGAAGTTTATCGCCTGGTTATGCAGGAGTAGATAATGAGCTCTTTTATAGAGAAAATACAATGATGTTGTTTGCAGATGCAAAAAAAATGACAGAGGATATTGTTAAAAACATTTAAATATGCCTAGAACTAAAATATTTTGTGACATTGCTGATATAAAAACAATAAAAGAATTTAACAAAAAATCAATTGTTGATGGATTTACTACCAATCCAAGTTTAATGCGAAAAGCGGGAGCAAAGAGTTATAAAAAATACTCAAAACTCCTTTTAAAAATTTGTAAAAGAAAACCTATCTCATTAGAGGTGTTCGCAGATAATTTTATTGAAATGGAAAAACAGGCATTTAAAATTAATTCTTGGGGAAAAAATATTTACGTAAAAATCCCTGTTATTAACAGTAAAGGAAAATTTACCGGAGGTTTGATAAAAAAGTTAAATAAAAATAAAATTAAACTTAATATAACCGCAGTTTATACAATCGCACAGGTAAAAAAAATTAATAAGTGCTTAGATAACAAAACCAAATCTATAATTTCTATTTTTTCAGGTCGTATGGCAGATGTTGGTAAAGATCCTTTGCCTATCATAAAAAAGGCAGTTCAAATGACAAAAAAAAAAGATAAGGTAGAAATTTTATGGGCTAGCACACGCGAACCATATAACTATACGCAGGCAAAACAATTGGGATGTCAGATTATAACTGTGCCTCCAAAAATAATTGAAAAAATTTCAAACTTTGGAAAATCATTTAATCGCTTAACTAAAGATACAGTTGTAGCATTTCTAAAAGACAGCAGAAAATCAAAATTTGAAATTTAAAATACGCTTTGTTTTGAGTGAAAATTTAGTAAGTTGATTTATAAACTTAAAATAAACATTCTCGTTAACTTTTTGGATTGCTTCATCATATGAGATAAAACTTTTTTGATTATTTTCGACAAAAGTTTCAAAATTATTAAAATCTTGCTTATTCCAATAATTAAGATGTATTTGAGTTGCTTGAATACCAAAAGGCAAAGCATAAATTTTATAAAATAATTGGGGTATAAATTTTATTTCATTCTCTTCGTATGGCATTAGACCATAACCATCTATAACCTCATTTATTCCTAATGATTTTAAAGCTTCAAAAGTATTTTGATCGTAAGTGTGATTAGGGGCAAAAAAAGATTTAATTTCAATTTTTTCATTTTCAAATTTTTTTAGACCAGCTATTATCTTTTCAGTTTGAACTTTTAGGGAGTGTCCACAGAATTCTGTTTTTCCACCATATCCAAAATAATCTTTTTTCTTTGTCTCTCTGTCATAAATATGCGTATAGCCATGCATAGCAATTTGCCAACCTTTGTCTCTCCAATTTCTAACTAATTCCCAAAAATTATTTTTTCTTGGATAAGATAAAAGTTCATCATCTTTATTGTTAGGTATTACGCCTAATACAGGTTTAATTCTGTATTTATCAAATAAAATCTCAGATTTTTCCATCAAATCCCAATTCATATTTTCCGCTATATCATCAAGTCTGATTAGAATTCCTGTATTATCTGATATATAATTCTTTATTTTTGCAAACATACTTAATTATAAATTAAAAAATTTTAATGCCTACACACAAAATTACTAAAATATCAGCTGTTGAGCAATCACAACTTCAAGAATTTTATAAAAAAGTTTATTTTGATAGGTATAAAAACTTAAAAAATAATTGGACCTGGTGGTACAGAAGTAACCACAGTCAATACGAAACTTTAATTCTTTTATTAGAAAAAAAAGTGGTTGGTCAAGCAGGATTACAACCAGTTAATTTAAACATAAATGGAGAAAAAATTTTAGCCGCATGGTTTTTAGATTTTATAATTCTTCCTGAATTTAGGGGAAAAGGTTTTGGAAAAATTTTAACAAAAAAATTAATGGAAACCTGCCCAAATCTAATAACTTTTTGTAATGAAAAAACTTTAAATATTGTAAAAAAATTAGGTTGGGAATATGACACTTCAGTATCAAGATTTGCAAGACCAATTAACCCGTTAAAATTTATCCCAGTAGTTCAAAAACTCAATTTTGGTGATGCTATTTTTAGAAACTTTTTAAAAAAAAAGTTTTATTTTGAAAATAGTATTAAACCTATGGAGATAAGTAGTAATTACGAAGTAGTATTAGAATCTTTTAAAAAAAGACAATATAATAACTTAAAAGACTCCCCAGAAATTATTAGAGATGAAAAATGGCTTTACTGGAGGCTTATGGAATGTCCCTATAAAAAAGACATATATTTTTTTGAATATAAAAATAATTTTTCCATTGTACGAATTTTTCAAAATAAAGGCATTAAAAGACTGCATATTCTTTTTACTTATTTTATCGACCAGTTTAATGAAAAAGAATTATTTAATTTAATTATGCAATGGTCAATTAATAATAATATTGATTTGCTTTGGGCAATAAAAAAAGAAAATAATGAAAATTTAAAAGATGTTTTCCCAAACAAATTTAAAAAACCTTTAACTTTTGCCAGTTGGAGTTCAAATGAAAAAATTGCTCAATCAATAAAAAATGTTCCTCATAATTCGCAAGCTATAGATTCAGATAATGACAGTAAAATGTTTGTTGAATGAGTTTTTTAATTTAAATTTAATATTTTATTAAAGCAATAAATTTTCTTTTTTTTGGATAACAATTATTTTTTTCATCTAGCCTTTTATATATTAAACTAAAATCAATTATTTTCGCTTTTTTTAATTCATTAAGTGTTTCATATCCTGCATTGGAGCTATACATTCTATCTGAGTTAATTCTGTTTGTATAAATATCATCAACCAAAATGTAACCACCTTTTTTTATGAGATTAAGTGAGTTTATTATGTCAATACAAACCACGGGATAACCATGAGCACCATCTATCCATATCAAATCATATTTTTTTTCAATATCTACTAATTTTAATGAATTCATTTCTTTGAAGTTTATATTTTTACTTTTAGATAATAATTTGTCTCTATTTTCTATAAATTCAAATAATTTTTCTTTTCTATTATAAATATTTTTAAAATCTTCACTATTTTTATCTAGATCGATTGTTTCAATTTTAGATTTTTCAAATAATTTAGAAAGTAAAAAAGCATTTGCACCATCAAAGGTTCCAATTTCAAGGATATTTTCTATTGTTAAATCTGATTTTAAAGAAATAGAGGAAAAAAGTACTTCATGCTCGGATGACATTTCTCTTTCTAAGAATTGATATTCTCTTTTAATTTCTTCTAATTTTTTCTTGCCTTCCAATCTATCAAGTTTAATCTTTATAAAAGTATTATTTTGCTCTTTTTCAAATTTTTCAATTTGATAATTTTTTTTCTTATAAAAATAAATAATTTTATCAATTACTTTGCTTATCATTTTTGGTTGCGGGGGTAGGATTTGAACCTACGACCTTCAGGTTATGAGCCTGACGAGCTACCAGACTGCTCCACCCCGCGATATTTACTTCTTAGGCCTTTTTAAGTTTATCGCCTGTAATTTACCCCGTTCCTCTTTTATTTCAAATTGAATTTTCTGATTTTCTTTTAAAATTCTAAATTTTGATTTTTCCAAAGCCGAAACGTGTAAAAAAACATCCTTTTCACTATTCTCATCAAGTGTAATAAAACCGTACCCTTTTTTAGAATTAAACCATTTAACCTTACCCGAAGGCATTTTTTCTCCTGTAATTTTTAGGAGGCTAGATTCTATTTCTTAGACGTTGAAACTTTTTGACTCTTTTTAAATTTTCAAGTTTTATTCTTTTTTTCTTTTCAGATGGCTTTTCGTAATTGCTTTTCATTTTTATAATTTTGAAAAATCCTTCTTTCTGTAACTTTCTTTTAAGAATTCTTAATGCTTGTTCCACATTATTATCTTTAACGTCTATTTTAATAAATCCTCCATATTTTCCATGGGTCATTAACATGATGTGATGAAATTGTCTATATCTGTTTTAATAAGGTCTTTTTGGAATTTTGCTCTCGAATTCAGCTCTAAATTTTTTTAACTTTTGGCTAATTTCTGGATATTTACGACTTAAAATCGCAATAGCAAATAGTGCTGAGTTCTTAGCACCTGCTTTTCCTATCGCCAATGTAGCAACAGGAACTCCCGCTGGCATCTGAACAGTTGATAGTAGACTATCAATTCCATCCGTAACGCTTGGCATTGGCACTCCAAGCACTGGAATAGTTGTTAAGGCAGCGGTTACTCCAGCTAAATGTGCTGCTCCACCAGCAGCAGCTATAATTACTTCATAATTTTTTTTTTCAGCTTCTGAAATAAATTTTTCTAGCCTTTTGGGTGTCCTATGCGCTGATATTACTCTTACGTCATGTTTAATTCCAAATTCTTTCAAAGTTTCGCTACAGTGTTCCATAACGCCTTTCCAATCAGACTTACTACCCATTATTATACCTACTGTTGGATCTTTAATTGATCTCATTTGAATTATCCTCTTTATTATTATTTAAACTTTCCTCTTTTTCTTTTAACTTTTGCTCTTTCTCTTTTAATTTTTTCTCTCTCTTTACTCTTCTATCTGCTTTCTCTACAGCTTTTTGAAAATGTAGCTGTGTACATAATCCTAAAATAACAGGATCTTTTGCAGTTAAACTAGATAAATTCCAATAAGTTCTATTTCTAATTAATCCAACAGTGTTTTTTGTGCTGCCAACTAATTTTGCTATTTGTCCATCTTTAAGTTGAGGAAAGTTTTTAACCAACCATAGAATAGAGTCTGGTCTGTCTTTTCTTTTAGACAAAGGTGTATACTTAGCTTTCTTTCTTTCTTTTGATACCACTACTTCTTGATTTCTTTCTATTAATTTTAGGGGTCTTCCATGATCTTTAGAACTTAGATCAATTTCTTCCCTACTTAATTGACCAGCTAATATTGGATTGTATGCTTTAATTCCTTTAGCGACATCGCCATCTGCAATTCCTTTAACTTCTAATTCATGTAGATTACAAAAATTGGCGATCTGTCTAAAACTTAATGTTGTATTTTCAACCAACCAAACAGCAGTCGCTTTTGGCATAAATGGTGATTCTGGCATAATAAATTTTTTAGTTTTTTTGTTTTCTTAAATTTGTAAACTTTTTGTTATATTTGCTTACACGTCCTTTATCCAATATTTTCTGACTTCCACCTGTCCATGCAGAGTGTGATTTTGGATCAATATCTAATTTAAGAGTGTCGCCCTCTTTACCCCATGTAGACATTGTTTCAAATTTTGAACCATCTGTCATAACTACATTTATTTTATGATAATTTGGGTGGATCTTTTTTTTCATTTGAAGACTATTATAATAATATCTTAATTTGCTCAATATTTTTTTACAATAAATTTCTTAATTCCTTATGTATTTTTGAATTACTGGCTACAATATCAACTTTTTCAGCACTTAATTCTTCTGCTTTGATGTTTTCAACAAATCCCCCAGACTCTTTAATTAAAATTATCCCTGCAGCTATATCCCAATAGTTTATTTCTCTCTGCCAGAATCCGTCGTATCTTCCTGATGCCACATAAGCAATATCCAAAGCAGCACTTCCAGATTTCCTTATATGTGCTCGGACACTCATAGAAATATTTTTGTACTCTTCTAAAATAGACTCTCTTGCCTTACTAGAAAATTTAGGTCCACCAGTAACTAAACATGCACTTTTAAGATCAGATTTATTAGAAACTCTAATTCTAAAATTATTTAAATATGCCCCATTACCTTTTTCAGCAAAATACATTTCATTTTTTATTGGATCAAAAATTATACCCGAAACTATTTCAGACTTTTCTTCATAAGCGATTGAAATAGCAAAGTGAGGTAAACCATTAAGAAAATTAAATGTTCCATCTATTGGGTCAATTATCCACCTCTTATCTTTTTCCTTTCCTTTTATTGAACCAGCTTCTTCACTTAAAAATGAATACCCTGATTGTTCTAATTCGCTTATAATTATTTTTTCCACTCGCTTGTCTGAGGCTGTAACGAAATCACCTGGGCTTTTTTCAGAAACTTGTAGTTTTTCAATTTCTCCAAAATCTCTAATGAGAGTTCTTGAAGCCTTCATACAAGCTCTATACATTAGATTAAATTGTGGAGATTTAATTTTCATTAATTTATTTTTTTTACGTATTCAAAGTTTCTTGTATCTAGTATAATTTTATCGCCTTCCACAATAAATGTAGGAACCATTATACTTAAGCCATTTTTTAATTTTGCTGGTTTATACGAAGAGGACGCAGTTTGACCTTTAACAACTCCTTCGGTATTTTCAACGATACATTCTATATTTTTAGGCAAATCAAGAGATAAGGGTTTATCCTCCAGAAATGAAATTGTTACTCCAAGATTTTCTGTAAGAAGTTTTGATTTCTCTCCTAAGAGACTTGATTTTAAGGAAATCTGTTCAAAAGTTTTTGGATCCATAAAAAAACTTTCATTTTCATCTGAATATAAAAAATTAAATTCTTTTTCTTCAAGCTGTGCCCTCTCTATATTTTCACTAGATCTAAATCTTTGATTAAGTTTAGTTCCCTTAGTCAAACTTTTTAATTCAACTTGGTTAAAGGCTCCGCCTTTTCCTGGTTTAACGTGTTGAGCCTTAAGCACCGTCCAGTGATCATTATTAAGCTCAATTATCATTCCAGGTTTGATTTCATTCCCTTGTATTTTCATTTCAAGTTTAATTCACTAATAGCTTTTTTAGGTTTCAAGCGTGGGTTATTCCAAATAAAACTGGATATTGCAAGATAATTTACTCCAAGTTTGATTACACTCTTATAATTTTTACTATTAATTCCACCAATAGCAACTATTGGTAAACTGGTTTTTTGTCTACACCATTTCACTAAATTTTTTTGAGCTTTCCTAGCATTTGGTTTTAAACGTGATTTAAAGAATGATCCTAACGCTATGTAGTCAGGCTTTTTTTTTATGGCATTTAATATTAATTTTTTTGAACCATGGCATGTGAGGCCGATTATCCTCCTTTTTTTTAATAATTTTCTTGCATTTTCTATTGAAGCATCAGATTGACCCAGGTGGCACCCATCCGCGTTAATTTTTTTTGCTATTGCCGGGAAATCATTAATTATTAGTTTAACTTGATATTTTTTTGTAATAACTTTTATTTTTTTTCCAATATCAAGCAGCTTTAAATACGAATATTTTTTAAGTCTCAACTGAAAGTATTTTACTTTTCCCGAAGCAAGAACCTCTGATAGGTCTTTATAGAAGAGCTTATTAATTTTACTCGGCGATATTAGGTATAAAAATCTTCTCAATTTTAAGCTGCGAAATTTTTCTCAAGCTCTTCATTCCATTTTGCATTTGTTGAAGCGCCATTCATTTTGGCTCTATGATCAAAAACTTTTTGAATTTTAGCTATATCTTTCATAGACTTTGCCCAGGTTTTTAAGGCTGATTGCTGCAAGGCCCGACCATAAGAAAAAGTAAAATTAAAAGAAGTATCATTAATTTTATTAATCTCGTTTAAATTTTTCGTTGCCTCTACCTCACTTTGACCACCAGATAAAAAAGCGACCCCAGGAACTTCAGTTGGCATATTTTTTTTAAGACATTCTAATGTTTTTTTCGCGATCTGTTCAGAAGTAGCTTTATGTTTGCAATCTTTACCTTGAATTATCATGTTCGGTTTAAGAATTGTTCCTTTAAGATTTACATGTTGTATTGCTAATTCTTTATAACATTCAGCTAAAACTTTGCTTGTAACATCATAACATTTGTCAATTGTGTGATCTCCGTCCATTAAAACTTCAGGTTCTACAATTGGAACCATATTTGCTTCTTGTACCAACGCAGCATATCTTGCTAAAGCATGAGCATTAGATTTAATACACTGCTCGCTAGGATGTTTAGAGGAAATTGAATAAACGGCACGCCATTTAGCAAATCTTGCTCCCAATTTATAATATTCTTGCATTCTTTCTCTCAAACCATCTAAGCCCTCTGTGACTTTCTCATTATCTGAGCCAGCTAAAAGTTTTGCCCCTTTATCCACTTTAATTCCGGGAATAGATCCGCTTTTTTTTATTAGCTCAGGTATAGTGATACCGCTACTAGAAGTTTGTCTCAGAGTTTCTTCAAACAGTATAACTCCACTTATGCAGTTTTTCATTGAACTAGATCTAAATAATGTTTCTCTGAAATGAAGCCTATTTTTTTCTGTACATTCTACATTGACACTTTTTAATCTTTTTTCCATAGTGCCAGTACTTTCATCAGCAGCAAGTATCCCCTTACCCTTTTCCACCATTTTTTTTGCAATTTCTTCTATATTCATAAAATTAATTTTTCTTTAATACTTTTATACCAGGCAGTTCTTTACCTTCAAGAGATTCTAGAAATGCACCGCCGGCTGTTGATAAATGTGTAAAAATCTTTTCTAATCCTGTATTTTTTATTGCGGCAATGGTATCACCACCACCCACAATTGATATCAGAGATTTTAACTCAGTATTTTCAGCAATTTTTTTTGCAATTGAAATCGAACCTACCGAAAATTTTTTATTTTCATAATACCCAGCTGGCCCATTCCAAAATACTGTATTTGAGTCATCTATAGTTTTTTTTATTATATCTATCGTATTTTTTCCTATATCCAAAATAATATCCTCTGGCCCTAAATCTTTTAAGGCTTTATATGCTAGATCACCATTAAAATTCTTGGAGGTAGCGCAGTCTACAGGAATGATAAGTTTACACTTATTTTTTTTAGCTAAGGTATAAATATTTTTTATAATATTTTCAGATTTTTTTTCAACAAGAGAAGAACCAACATTTATTCCTTTATATTTTAAAAAATTATTTGCCATTGCTCCGACAATTACAAGATTGTCTGCATTTTCTAGCAGGCTTGATAAAATATTTATTTTGGTAGAAACTTTTGAACCACCAATTATACAAGTTATTGGTTTTTTTTTATTTTTTATTATTAAATTAATCGATTCAATCTCTTGCTCTAAAACAGGACCTCCATAACTGTCAATAAATTTAGTTATTTTGTGTATAGATGCTTGCTTTCTATGCGAACAAGAAAAAGCTTCATTTATATAAATATCACCAAGACCTGAAAGTTTTTTTGCAAAAGTTTCATCGTCGATTTCTTCTTCTTTAAAGAAACGGATATTCTCAAGCAGCAAAACTTCTCCTGGCTCTAATTTATTTGATGCATCTATTGCTTTAGAGTCAATCTTTTCTTGGTAAAAATAAACTTTACCATTCAAATTTTTTTCTAAATAATGAAATATAGGTTTCATTGACAGTTCGGAAACAACTTTCCCTTTTGGTCTTCCAAGGTGCGATAGCAAGATAACTTTAGCTTTGTTTTCTATTAATTGGTTTATAAAAGGCTCAACAAATTCAATTCTAGAATAATCATCTATTTTCGAATTTTTAATTGGAACATTGAGATCCAGTCTAACAATAACACGTTTATTATTAATAGGAATGTCCTTAGAAAAAATTTTTAAATCAGACATTTATACTATTATTTTTTAACCTTTGCTTTTACTGTTTTAACAATCTCATCACTGGTTAAATTAAATAATTTATAAATATCTTTATATGGGGCACTTTTCCCAAATGTAGACAGTCCAAGAGTAACACCATTTTTACCAACCACATGCTTCCAACCTGATTGACTTGAAGCTTCAATTGATATTTTAAAAGTATCTTTACCTAAAACTTCATTTTTATAATTCTCAGTTTGATTTAGAAAAAGATCATAACAAGGTACGGAAATAACTTTTGAGTTTATATTTATATCTTTAAGTTTTTCTTGAGCTTCTAAAGCAATTTCAATTTCAGATCCTGAAGCGATTAATGACACCTCGGCATCATTAGAAGTTTTTTTCAAAACGTATGCTCCTTTAGAGCACATGATTTCACCAGAGTTACTTTCACTAACATAAGGTAACTTTTGTCTGGATAGAGCAATTGCACTTGGGTTATTTTTACTTTTTAATGCAATTTCCCAACACTCAAGAGTTTCATTAATATCAGCAGGTCTAAATACATTTAAATTTGGTATCGCTCTTAAGTGTTCCAATTGTTCTATTGGTTGATGAGTTGGTCCATCTTCTCCCAAACCAATAGAGTCATGTGAAAAAATATAAATTACTCTCAACCCCATAAGAGCTGACAATCTCATCGAAGGCTTTAAATAATCTGAAAAAATCAAAAAGGTTCCGCCGAATGGGATTAAACAACCGTATAGAGCGAGACCATTCATAATGCCAGCCATCGCATGTTCTCTAACGCCATAATGAATATAATTTCCTGAAAAATTTTTAGAAGTAATAACTTTTGAG
>MDTG01381600.1_pt1 | contig 10421 bp, 9 predicted proteins | sample 811421 | NCBI WGS metagenome assembly MDTG01 (sample SAMN05326645, study PRJNA326480) | marine metagenome | isolation source: seawater | place: Pacific Ocean: South East | collected 2011
ACGTTGATAGGCTGGGTGTGGAAGCGCAGTAATGCGTGCAGCTGACCAGTACTAATAGCTCAATTGGCTTGATTTATGCACTGAAAAAAATTTTTAAGTTTAAGATTTTATAATTAAATTTTGTTAACTTTAAGTCTGTAGTTAATATATCTAAATAACATTATTATTAATTAATTATTAGCAATTTTTTGGGTATTTGAGTCCAAAATATTCTCAATCTCATTAATTTATGTCATATTAATCAAATAATTTTAGATATATTTTTAAAAAAAATTCTTTAAATTTCCACTATTATTTAGGAATATATCTATTAAGTATAAAATTAATATTTATGTGCTCAATAATAAATAATCTTTTAAAAAAAGGTGTAGTGAAAGGAAATTCAACACTGCTCTCTGAGTTAGAAATTAAAGAATTAGAGAGTTTAATTTTAAAAAGTAAAGAGGAACATTCTGCTAAAGAGGAAGTATTTAAAAATATCGTTGGTATAAATAACAGAATAGATGAGTTACTTGAAAAAATATTAAGTAATACTGAAATACAAAATACTTTGTTTAAAGTGTTAGGTAGAAATCATTTGCTAAGACATATTTCTGTTAGATATAATGAACCTGATGATAAAGGCCTTGCAATGCATCAAGACTCACAGGGCGAGGTTAGCTTGACAGTTTTAGTAAATAATCAAGAAAATGGCTCTACTTTTTTTTTCCCAGGAACTCAATTAATACCTACTAATGGTCATTTGGCCCAAAAGGTTGCTTGGGGAAGCATTAAATTAATAAATCTAATGAAATATTTTTCAATAAGAGCTAAAGGAAATGCAGGTAGCTATTATTATTTTCTTAATAGAACATGGCATGGTCGTTTACCTGGTACAAACAACAAAACCTACCTTTCGCTCTTTTTTGCTTTTTTTCCAGTTGCAGCTAAGAGAAAAGACTTAATAAATGAAGATTTAACATATAATTCTAAAATTAGAGGTAAATTGATTAATCAACCAAATCTAAAAAAATCTTTATCAAGACTAAATTATAATCACGCAGTTGAAAATCATATTAATAACAAAGATAACTACTCATTAAGTATGAGAGTTAATAGTTATAAAATGATATTTAAAAATATATTTTATTTCAATTTTGTAATTTTAAAATTATTTATTTTTGAAATAATATTTTTCCCAATAAGAATTAAAAGATATTTAAAATTATAATTGATTAAGTTTTTTTTTTAATAAAAAATTATCTTTGTCATAAATTATAATTTTTTTTATAATTTCATAAGTTTCATTTTTCCATTCTTCGTTAGTTAGATTATAAATATAATTTATTTCGCTAATAGTTTTTTGTGGGTCAAATTTACTGGTCCAAAAAAAACCTTTTTCATTAAATTTTCCTGGGTAACCAAATTTTAAAAAAGAAGCACATCCTAGATTTCTATCGTTCACATTTATAAAATAAGTTTTATTATTTCTAGCAAGGTTTTCATATCCCAATGTATTATTTAGAGTTATAGATAGTGCTGCTGAGTCTATAACATTGTATGAAACACAAAAATCATCACTTTTTCTATGAAAAATAAAATTTTTATTTTTTAAAATTTCTACGTAAAATTTTTCTTCCTCAATTAAATTAGTTCTTGCTAAAATTTCTAATTTGATTTTTTTATCTTCACAAAATTTTTGTAAATTTTCAAGTATTTCTCTTTCAAATATTTTTGTAGATATTCCATAAGATGAAATATAACAAATATTTGTTTTTTCTGCTTTATCAGATTTTTTACAAAAGTTGTTTTTTAGCGATCCAATTGAATAACAATCTGCATTAATTTTATTTGTTAAATAATTTTTTATTTGATCCCCAAAACAATAATATTCATCACATTCTAGAATAAAATTTGATTTTTCGATTGTTTCAAATAAATCGTCTTTGAAAAACCTATATCCATTTTGAATTGCAATAAATTTTATATTGTTAAAATATTTTTTAAATTGATAAAATCTTTTATCATTATCAATAAATGTAATTAAGTATATTGGCTTAGAAAACTTTATAAATGTTTTAAGATAATTAAAATAAATTTTTTTAAACCTTATAGTATCTTTTATATTTAAAATTAATGAAAATAATAAAATCACCAATGAAACCTTTTCTAGTCTTGTTGGCAAAACATTAAAATCGTCTTTTAAAACTTTGCTTAAAATTTTTTCACTATTTGTATCAAAAACTAAAAACTTTTTTTTCTTAGGTTTCTCTATGGTAAATTTAATTTTTAAAATATTTTGTACTAAGTTTTTCATTTTTTATTAAAATCTTAGCAATTTCAACATCCATTGAGGAATGTATATCAATAGAGCTTTTGATTTCATAAGCTTTTACCCTTTTTCCCATAAAACTCCATGGCAACTGACCGTTATTTTTATAAATTTCTTTTGTCCTGATTGCCCAAAAATTATGACATAAGAAAAAACATTTGGATAAATCTTGTCTATTTGAAGAAATTTTTTTTTTATTAATAAAATTTTTAAGCACATCATTTTTTATTTGTTTTGCTCTTTCAGGGTGATGATCATTTATATTTTGGACTGGTACTACTGATGTGATATTTTTGTTTTTCTTTAAAATTTTTATACAATCTTGTATCCATTTCGCTTTAACAATTGGAGCATTAGCCAACAAAACAATTAGAACATCAGGATACTGATTTTTTTTTTTGAAAATTTTTATTGCATGTTTTAATACATCTATGTGCTTGCTATTTTTTCTAGCTAAATTTTTTGGTCGGATAATAGATTGATATCCAATTTTTGATGTTTGATTTAAAATTATTTCACTATCACTAGAAGTATAAAAAAAATTAATCTCTTCTACTTTCTTTGCTTGTTTTGCAGGATAATTAAAAATGAACTCATTATGTAATTTAATTTCATTTTTATTCTTAAATGTAGAATTTTTCTTACCTGTTAAAAGAGCAGTTATTTTCATCAAAAGTTTCTAAGTCTTTTATAACTTTTTTAATACCTTCACTCAAAGAAATTTTATTCATCCATCCAATTTTTTTGATTTTAGAGACATTAGCACACGAGTTATTGGTATCACCACTGTGTTTATTTGTGATGGAAACTTTATATTTCTTATTTGTGGATGTAAATAAAATTTTTAGTAAAGTCGAAACTTTTGTTTCTTTTCCCGATCCTAAATTAAAAATATTGTTTTTTTTGTAATTGAGTATCCTCTGATTTGTTATTGCTTTTATTATATCACTTATATAAATAAAATCTCTTGAGCGACTTAAAGATCCTGTTACCTTTACTTCAGAGTTTCTATAAATCTGTGAAAGATAAATAGATAACATTCCTTGATATGGATTATTGTAATCTTGATAAATTCCATATGCATTAAAAATTCTAAAGATTTTTACGTTAACTTTATGAGTTTTAAGGTTTAGTAAAATTTTTTCTCCATTTAATTTAGAAAGACCGTAATATGAAATAGGCTGAGGAATATTTGTTTCCGAAGTTTTTTTTGAATTTTTACCATAAATTGCCATTGATGATGAGAATATAATATTTTTGGGTTTTGTTTGTTTGCAATATTCAAATAAATTTAATGTTCCCAAAACATTGGTTCTAAAGCATTTTGTAGGATTTAATTCTGAAATATAAGTTGATGTTTCAGCAGCGAAATGAAATATATAATCAAAAACAATCTTCCTTTTTATTAAATCTTTAAAAGTATTTTTGTCAGCAATATCTCCATAAATAAATCTGCAGTTTTTTTTGAATGGTTTTTGATTTATTTTTTTTTTATAATCTAAAATATAAATTTTATTTTTTTTATATAGTTTTATATATAAATTAAACCCAATAAATCCTGCACCACCTGTAATTAAAATATTTTTCTTTACCATAGGTTTTTTATTAAAAATTTATCTTTAAGCATAGCCAACTCATTTTTTTTTTAACAGGCTATAATTTTTTTTTAGTATATTTGAGGCAGATAAAATTGTCATTTTATGTATATTTTATCAAGATATATAATAATTTTTTTTATACAATAATGAATAAAAATATATAATTAAACCAATAACTTCATGAAAAGATATTATATTGCTGTTATAGATCAACTATTTTCAAAAATGAAATAAATTTATAATGAATTTATAAACTTAATGAAAACATTTAAAAAATTTTTACAATTGCTGTCTATTCATGAACGTTCTCGTGCCTCCTTGTTGGCTATAATGCTTTTAATCGTGGCGTTTTTAGATATGCTTGGAGTCGCATCAATTTTGCCATTTGTAGCTGTACTTACAAATCCAGGGGTTGTTGAAACAAATATTATATTAAAAAATATGTTTCAGGTTTCAAGTATTTTTGGAGTTGAAAATAATCAGGAGTTTTTATTTGCATTAGGTGTTCTCATATTTTTACTTTTAGTTACTTCACTTATATTCAAAGCTTTCACGTTCTATACTCAGGTGCGATTTGTTCAAATGCTAGAGTTTAGTATATGTAAACGCTTGATGGAAGATTATCTTAACCAGCCATACAGTTGGTTTTTGAATCGTAATAGTGCTGATATTGGAAAAACTATTTTATCAGAAGTTGGTCAAGTAGTCGGTATGGGTATAAGACCATTGATGGAATTAATAGCTAAAGGATTAGTCGCAATTGCAGTTATAAGCTTATTAATTATGATTGATCCTAAGCTTGCGTTAACAGCTGGCTTTCTACTCGGTGGAGCTTATGGAATTATTTTTTATTTTGTAAGAACTTTTGTTAGTAGAATTGGCAAAGAACGATTAAAAACTAATGAAATGCGATATATGGCTGTTAATGAAGCTTTCGGAGCTGCTAAGGAAGTTAAAGTTGGAGGTTTAGAGGAAATTTATGTTAAGCGTTTTTCTGATCCTGCTTACAAATTTGCTCAGAATCATTCTTTCTCACAAGCTGTAAATGAATTACCACGATATGTATTAGAAACTATAGCATTTGGTGGGATTTTATTAATCATACTATATTTAATGTTGCTCACAGGTAGTTTTAACAATGTATTACCTATTATTAGTCTTTATGTTTTTGCTGGATACCGTTTAATGCCAGCATTACAGCAGATTTATAGTGCTTTTACTAAAATTACTTTTGTTGGGCCATCTCTTGATAAGTTATGTAATGATATAAATAATCTTCAATCTTTTTTACCAAATCAGAAAGAAGATATTTTAGTACTTAATAAAAAAATTAGTTTGAAAAATATTAGTTACGATTATCCTAATGCGTCAAGAACTGCAGTAAAAAATATTAATATTGAAATTCCTGCAAAACATACCGTAGGTTTGATAGGTTCTACTGGAAGCGGCAAAACCACAACTGTTGACATAATTCTTGGCTTGCTTGAGGCCCAGAAAGGTAATTTAGTTATTGATAATCAAATAATTACAAAAAACAATTATAGAGCCTGGCAGAAATCTATTGGCTACGTACCACAACATATATTTCTTGCTGACGACACAGTTGCAGCTAATATTGCTTTTGGGGTAAATTATGAGGATATTGATCAAAGCGCAGTTGAAAAAGCCTCAAAAATTGCAAATTTACATGACTTTGTTGTGAATGATTTACCGCAGAAATATCAAACTACAGTTGGTGAACGCGGTATCAGATTGTCAGGAGGTCAACGTCAACGTATTGGAATAGCAAGAGCTCTTTATCATAATCCGCAAGTACTTATTTTAGATGAAGCCACAAGTTCTTTGGATAATGATACAGAGAAAGCAGTAATGGAGGCGGTAAATAATCTTGGTAAAGACCTAACTATCATCTTAATTGCACATCGCTTAAATACAGTAAAAAACTGCGATATTATTTTTCAACTTGAAAATGGCAAACTTATCAATCAAGGTACACCCAAAGAATTATTAGATAAAGTGTAATATGAAATTAATTAAATATAACAAACAATTTATTGATCATGATGATAAAAAGGCAGTTTTAAATTCACTTAGTGAGGAAATAATTACTACTGGGAGGCATATTGTAAGTTTTGAAAAAAATTTAAAAAAATATTTTAAATCTAAATTTATATCTTGTGTTAATAGTGGGACTTCAGCAATTTATATTGCTATAAAATCTTTAAGCTTAAAAAAAAATGATATAGTCATCATGCCTGCTATTAATTTCATAGCATCATATAACTGTGCAAAAAACCTGGGCTTAAGAGTATATTTTTCAGACGTTGATCCTAGATCAGGTCAAAGTCGCCCTGAAGATGTTGAGAATACAATTAAAAAAAATAATCTTAAAAAAGTTAAATTAGTAATTTCTATGTATCTTGGTGGTCAGCCAGATAATGTTATAGAATTTTTTGAATTAAAAAAAAAATATAATTTTATATTAATGGAAGATGCATGTCATGCTTTTGGGGCCAATTATATTTATAAAAATAAAAAATATAAAATAGGATGTTCAAAACATTGTGACATTTCTACATTTTCACTTCATCCACTTAAATCAATTACAACAGGCGAAGGTGGAGTAATTAGTACGAATAATAAAACAATTTATAAAAAAATTAATCTTCTTAGATCCCATGGAATTGCAAGAGGAAAGGAGCACTGGAATTACGATGTAGTTATGAATGGATATAACTTTAGGATGTCAGACATAAATGCCTCTTTAGGCAACTCACAGCTTAAAAAAATTAATTTATTTATTAAAAACAGAAAAAAAATAGCTAGAATTTATATTAAATCCTTAAATGATTTTAAAAATTTTTGTAGATTATCAATAAATAATAACAAAAAAATAAACTTATCTGCATGGCACCTTTTAATTTTATCAATAGATTTTGAAAAGTTAAAAATTAATAAAAATCAGCTAATAAAAATTTTTAAAAAAAAAAAAATTATTTTGCAAGTACATTATATTCCAATTTATAGATTTACAATTTTTAAAGGAAATAAGAAATCAATGAAAAAACTATTTGTTGGTGCTGAAAAATATTTCAAAAATTCTTTAAGTTTTCCCATATTTTACAAGATGAAATATAACCAAGTTGAATACATTCTAAATAAATTGAAAAATATTATTAATAAAAACAAAAAAGCTTAATTAAAATTTTATACTTTAAGTGAATAAAAACTTAATAAAATTTTTATTATACTAATTATTTTACAAATATTTTGTTATATTTTAAAAGCGCTTGATATAATTGTATAAAAAATATTAACTATTTTATATGTCGTAGATATGATTTTTCAAATTATGAAGGACATTTACTTAAGTATAAATTTTTCGTATCAAATCTTTTTTTTAATGATAAAAGTTGTTAAAAAATGCTTAATAATAAAAATATATTCATAACAGGTGGAACAGGAAGCTTTGGTAAAGCTTTTGTAAAAAAAGTTTTAAAAAACTATAAGCCAAATAAGTTAGTAATATATTCAAGAGACGAATTAAAACAATTCGAGATGAGGCAGGAATTTCCCAAAAAAAAATTTCCAAGTTTAAGATTTTTGTTAGGTGATGTTAGAGATAGATATAGACTAAAAATTGCACTAAGAGATATTAATATTGTTGTTCATGCTGCTGCCCAAAAGCATGTTGAGGCATCAGAGTACAACCCAGAAGAATGTATAAAAACAAATATAAAGGGTGCAGAGAATGTAGTTTATGGCTGTATAGAAAACAAAGTAGAAAAGGTAATTTCGCTATCTACAGATAAAGCGGTAAATCCAATTAATTTATATGGAGCAACTAAATTAGTATCAGATAAATTATTTGTGTCAGCTAATATTATTTCTGGCAAACAAAAAACAGTTTTTTCAGTCGTGAGATATGGAAATGTTTTAAATTCAAGAGGGTCTGTTATTCCATATTTTAAAAAATTAATATCTGAAAAAAAAAATTTTTTACCTCTAACTCATAAAAGTATGTCAAGATTCATAATTTCATTGGATGATGGAGTTGATTTTGTGATCAATTCTTTGAAAAAAATGTATGGTGGTGAAATATTTGTTCCTAAAATACCTGCAATTAGAATTATAGATTTAATTAAAGCATTAAAATCAGACATCAAAATAAAGGTTATAGGTATAAAGCCTGGTGAAAAACTCCATGAAGTTTTATGTCCTAAAGACGAAAATTCACAAATAATTGAGTTTAAAAAATTTTACTTAATTGCTCCTACAATAGATACAAACGTTAAAAGAAAAAAATATTTTATCCAAAAAAATGGAGAAAAGGGTAAGATTGTTAATGAAGATTTTGAGTACAGTTCTGACAAAGTAAAGTTACTAAAAGTTAGCGATATACAAAAGCTCTTAGATAAATGATGGATATTGCAATTATACCAGCAAGATCTGGCAGCAGGAGAATTAAAAATAAAAATATTAAATTATTTGACAATAAGCATTTAATTAGCTTTTCTATAAAGGCTGCTATAAAAAGTAATTTATTTAAAAGAATTATCGTATCAACAGATAGTAATAAAATATCTAAGATAGCAAAAAAATATGGTGCAGAAGTTCCTTTTTTAAGACCAAAAAATTTGTCAGATGATCATACTTCTACTCAAAAAGTAGTAAATCATGCGATTAATCAATTAAATGACAAACATTTAGTAAAAAATGTTTGCTGTATATATGCAACAGCACCTTTTATTGATTATAAAAATTTGATTAAAGCTAACAAAATTTTGAAAGATGATAAATATATTTTTGTTTTTACAGCTTCAAAATTTCATAGTTCAGTGTTTAGATCATTCTATTTTGAAAAAAAAAAACTTGTTAAATTATTCCCAAAATTTATAAATTCGAGATCTCAAGATTTAAAAGATACATATTTTGATGTTGGACAATTTTATTATGCAAATAAGAAAATATGGTTAACGAAAAAAATATTTTCTAAAAATGCTAAAATAATTAAAATACCACACTTAAAGAGCTATGATTTGAATGATTTAGAGGATTGGAATATTCTAAATAAAATAAAAAAAATAACAAATTTATAAAGGTTTATAAAATAGAATTTTAAAAAATTTTTAAAACTTAGTTTTGAATTAAATGGTAATAAAATCAATATTGTGGTTCACTGGTCTCCCAGGATCTGGCAAAACAAGCTTGTCAAAAAAACTTTATACAATTTTAAAAAAACAAAAAGTTAAATCAAAACTTATCGATGGTGATAATTTTAGAAAAAAAATTGCAAATCGTGATTATGGTGATGACGCACGTGAGCGTATAGGATTTTTGAAAATTAAAGAAGCTATTAAATATTATGATAAAGGATATTTTGTAATAGTTTCTGGTGTTGCTTATAAAAAAAAATGGAGAAAAGATTTAAGAAAAATTTGCAAAAGAAGATCATTTAAAGAAATTTTTTTAAAATGTTCAATAAATGAATGTATTAAAAGAAATATTTCTCAAAATAAAAGTAAAGACCTTTTAAAAAAGAAAAAATATATTTATGAAGAATATAAAAATTATGATTTAAAAATAAATACTGATTGTTTAGATTTTTATAAAAGTTATAATAAACTCTTCAAATTTATAAATGATACAAAATAAAAACAAAATTCTGCGTCAAATGTTTTCCTCAGGAGATCTTTCAAGATCGGTTGGAGCACATGATGGATTAGGCGCAAAGTTGATTGGAGAAAGTGGTTTTGAAGCAGTTTGGGCTTCAGGACTTGAAATTTCAGCTTCTTATGGTGTTCCTGATGCAAATATTTTAACTATGACACAATTCTTATCTAAAGCATATGAGATGAATCAAGCAACAACTTTACCAATTATTGCAGATTGTGACACAGGATTTGGAAATGTGAATAATGCAATTTATATGATGGAGCAATATGAAGCTCATGGAATTTCTGGAATTTGTATAGAAGACAAAAAATTTCCTAAAGTTAATAGTTTTGTTGAAGGAAGACAAGATTTGGCTGAAATCAATGAATTTGCGGGAAAAATTCGAGCTGTTACTGATGCAAAAAAAGACAAAAATATAGTTCTCATAGCTAGAGTAGAAGCTTTAATTGCAGGATGGGGCATGGATGAGGCTCTTAAAAGAAGCTTTGCTTATGAAGAAGCGGGAGCTGATGCAATTCTTATTCATTCCAAAAAAAAAGAACCAAGTGAGATTATAAATTTTGTTAAAATTTTTAGAAAAAAATCTAAAACACCTATTGTGATTGTTCCAACTACTTATGTAAATTTTAGTGAACAAGAAATCAGAAAATTGGGTATCAACCACGTGATATATGCAAACCAATTAATTAGATCTAGGGTAGACTCACAAAAAAATGTGTTAAATATTTTGAACAATAAAAAAAAGCTGTCATCTATTGAAGATAAAATAGCACCTTTAAAAGATATTTTAAAAATTTGTGGTTTATTTGAATTAAATAATAATGAAAATATTTATA
>MDTG01444305.1_pt1 | contig 10421 bp, 11 predicted proteins | sample 811421 | NCBI WGS metagenome assembly MDTG01 (sample SAMN05326645, study PRJNA326480) | marine metagenome | isolation source: seawater | place: Pacific Ocean: South East | collected 2011
GATAGATAAGATGAACTCATCTCATCATGCATTGAAATTAATTTTATATTTTTATCTGTAGAAACTTCGTTTTTTTCCATAAAGATTAAAACGGGATATCGTCATCCATATCATTTTGCACTTGCGAAAGATCATCTGAATTATTTGATATTTGAGAATTATCATTGGCAATACCGCTGCCTGAATTACCACCGCCAAGCATAGTTAAAGAAGAATTGTATCCTTGAATAACAATTTCAGTTGAGTATTTATCCTGCCCAGATTGCTCATCTTTCCATTTTCTTGTTGTTAATTGACCTTCAACATAAATTTGCGCCCCCTTTTTTAAATATTGTTGGACAACATTCACCAAGCCTTCATTAAATACAACTATACGGTGCCATTCAGTTTTTTCTTTTTTTTCACCTGTATTTTTATCTTTCCAAGATTGACTGGTGGCAAGACTTAATCTTGCAACACTTTTGCCATTAACCATCTGTTTTATCTCCGGATCTGCGCCTAAACGACCAATTAATAGTACTTTATTTAAACTTCCAGCCATAATATTTTATTATTTGTTATTTTAGTTATTTAATTTATATCACAATCTACTCTGAATATTAATTTTATTAAGTCAAAGCAACAAAAAATATGATCAAAAAGATAGTTATTAAGGGTGCTAAAGAACACAATTTAAAGAACATATCTCTAGAAATTCCTAAAGATAAATTTATTGTTATTACCGGGCTTTCAGGATCTGGTAAATCCTCTCTAGCTTTTGACACTGTTTATGCCGAAGGACAAAGAAGATATGTCGAAAGTTTGTCTGCGTATGCGAGACAATTTTTAGATAAAATGAAAAAACCTAATGTAGATTTAATTGAAGGTTTAAGTCCTGCTATATCTATTGAACAAAAAAATACATCAAAAAATCCAAGATCCACTGTTGCAACTGTTACAGAGATTTATGATTATATGAGGGTATTATATGCTAGAGCAGGAATTCCTTTCTCACCATTTACTGGAAAACCAATTGAGTCACAAACAATTTCACAAATCGTTGATAAAATTAAACAATTACCAAAAAAATCAACTATTTATCTTTATGCTCCTGTCGTAAGAGGCCGAAAAGGAGAATATAAAAAAGATATATTAGGCTACAAAAAAAGAGGTTTTAGAAAAATTAAAATTGACGATGTGATCTACGATATTGATAAAGTTCCTGAACTAAATAAGAAAATAAAACATGATATTTCCATTTTAGTTGACAGAATTGTTCTTAATTCATCATTGGGCAATAGATTAGCTGAAAGCATAGAAAGTGCTGTAAATTTAGCTAATGGTTTATTATTTGTTGAGTTCGAAGATGAAACATTGCCAAAAAAATTTAGAAAAATAGAAAAATTAATTTTTTCAACAAAATTTGCTTGTCCTGAAAGTGGATTTACAATTGAGGAAATTGAGCCAAGATTATTTTCTTTTAATAGTCCTTTTGGAGCTTGTGAGGAATGTGAAGGTATTGGTATAAAACTCAATGTTGATCCAAATTTAGTAATTCCTAATGAAAAAAAAAGTATTATAGATGGCGCAATTGAACCCTGGGCCAAGACAACCACCTTATATTATGCTCAAACTTTAGCTTCTCTGTCAAAACATTATGAGTTTTCTCTAGAGGAAAAATGGTCAAAACTTCCAAAAAAAATTAGAGATATCATTCTTTATGGTTCTGATGACGATGAAATAAAATTTACTTATGATGATGGTTATGAAAAATACTCACATAAAAAAACTTTTGAAGGTGTAATCAATAATTTGGAAAGAAGATATCTTGAAACTGATAGTGACTGGAAAAGAGAAGAAATAGCTCAATATCAGTCAGATACCAAATGTGAGAGATGTAATGGACATAGATTGAAGGACGAGGCCCTGTGTGTAAAAATAGATAATCTGCATATTAGTGAAGTTACAGAGAAATCAATTTCTGAAGCAGCTAAATGGTTTGAAAATCTAAAAAACAACCTTGATAAAAAACAAATAAAGATTGCTGAACATATTTTAAAAGAAATTAATGAAAGATTAAATTTTTTACTTAATGTTGGTCTTGATTATTTAACTCTTTCAAGAGAATCTGGAACTTTATCTGGTGGTGAAGCTCAAAGAATTAGGTTAGCTTCTCAAATAGGGTCAGGTCTTACTGGTGTACTATATGTTTTAGATGAACCTTCCATTGGACTTCATCAAAAGGATAATGTTAAACTAATAAATGCTCTCAAAAGATTAAGGGACTTAGGAAATACAGTCATTGTGGTTGAGCATGACACAGAAACTATGCAAAATGCAGATCATATTATAGACTTGGGTCCAGAAGCTGGAAATAAAGGAGGAGAAATAGTTGCACAAGGATCATTTAAAGAAATTAGTCAAAATAATAATAGTATTACGGGTAAATATCTTTCAAATAAATTCAAAATTAACATTCCACCTAAAAGAAGGTTGGCCAAAAATGGTAGGTTTCTAGAAATAAATGGAGCAACCGGAAATAATTTAGACAATGTAAATCTTAAGATACCACTTGGAAGCTTAACGTGTGTTACAGGAGTGTCTGGAAGCGGTAAATCCACACTTGTATTACAAACTTTATATAATGCTCTAAATCTGACTCTTAATAACAACAAATCTAGAAAAATTCCAAAACCTTTTAAAGGATTCAAAGGGACAGAACTTGTAGACAAAATAATAGACATAGATCAATCACCGATTGGAAGAACACCAAGATCAAACCCCGCAACTTATACTGGTGCATTTGGACCAATAAGGGACTGGTTTACTGGCTTACCTGAGTCTAAAACAAGAGGCTATAAACCTGGTAGATTTTCATTTAATGTTAGAGGGGGAAGATGTGAGGCATGTGAAGGTGATGGTGTTATAACTTATGAAATGCATTTTCTTCCTGATGTCTACATTCAATGTGATGAATGCAAGGGAACTAGATACAACCGTGAAACTCTAGAAATAAAATTTAAAGATAAAAGTATTGCTGATGTTTTAAACATGACTGTTGATGAAGGTTGTGAATATTTTGAAAATATATCTAATATTAAAACAAAATTACTAACATTAAAAAAAGTGGGATTAGGATATATAAAGATCGGGCAACAAGCAACAACACTGTCTGGTGGAGAAGCTCAACGAATTAAATTAGCTAAAGAATTATCTAAAAGATCTACTGGTAGAACAATTTATATTCTAGATGAACCAACAACTGGATTACATCAACATGATATTAAAAAATTACTTGAGATACTTCATACTTTTGTAGCTTTAGGAAATACAGTGGTAGTTATTGAACATAATTTAGATGTCATCAAAACTGCTGATTATATAGTAGATATGGGCCCTGAGGGGGGTGTCAAAGGTGGAAAAATCATTGCTGAGGGAAAACCTGAGGAAATTTGCAAAGTTAATACAAGTTATACTGGCAAATTTTTAAAACCATTATTAAATATTTGAAAAATAGATTGATTAAAAACTTATCTAAACAAAAAATTTCCAAATTTTTATTATTAGGGGGATTTACATTTTTTTTAATTAAAGGTTTAGTGTGGTTAATTATTCTAATTGTAGCAGGATTAAGTTTGATTAACTAAAATATATCGAATATATTGATTAATATGGATACTAATTCAAATCAAAATAGTAACGAATTCAGAGTCTTAGGGATAGCAATGGAAAATTTTTCAGTTGCTTATGGATTGTTTTTAATTTTTTGGGGTGTTATAATCAGTTTTATAAGTGGAAGTGACTCCTTTACATCTTATATTCCATCTATATTAGGTTTCCCAATTTTAGTTTTTGCTTATTTATCAATTAAAATTGTTTCTAAAAAAAAGATGTTTATGCATATAGTTGTAATTTTTGGTTTAATTATTTTTTTGGGTGGGCTAGATTTCATAAGGTCGATTTTGACTGGAATAGCGTTTGAAAATTCATGGGCTGATATTTCAAAATTAATGATGTTATCAACAGGATTGTTTTTTACCTATCAATGTATTAAATCATTTATACATGCAAGAAAAACTAGAGAGACTAATAATTAATTAATCAAGTTGAGATTCTACAAATTCCCAGTTAATTAAATTCTCTATAAATTTATCCAAATATTCTGGTCTTCGATTTCGGTAATCAATATAATATGAATGTTCCCATACATCACACCCTAAAATTGGCTTCATATTTTCAATTAGTGGATTTGCTGCATTAGCGGTTTTTGAAACAATAAGTTTACCATTATTAATAGATAACCAGCACCATCCAGATCCAAATTGAGTAATTCCAGCTTGTTTAAATTCTTTTTTAAAACTATCTACACTTCCAAAGTCTGCATTTATTCTTTTTTCCAACTTAGGAGGCATTTTTCCTCCACCCTTTGGTTTCATACAACTCCAAAATAGATTATGGTTCCAATGTTGGCTTGCATTATTAAAAATTCCAGCTTTTGATTTATCCTTAGCGCTATGTAAAATGATTTCTTCTAAGGACATTTTGGCCATATCTGTATCTTTAGTAAAGTTGATTAAATTTGTTATATAAGTCTGGTGATGTTTTCCGTGGTGCAAATCTAAAGTTTCTTCTGACATTATTGGTGACAAGGCATCATTAGAATAATTTAGTTTAGGTAATGTAAAGCTCATAATATTAGTCCTTGTATTTAGTTTTATAATTAAAATTATATTATAATTAACAATATTTTAGTATATAATTATTTTTAATGTCCAAAATATTATCATCTTTATCAAAAACTATTCATGCGTCTTTTGGACTTACTATATTATTATTTTTATTATTATTTTTTTTAAATGGAGGCTTTGTTTTTGACACTCTTTTTTGGAGTTGGTTGTGTAGATTTGTTCATGTAACTGTAGCAATTATGTGGATTGGGTTACTTTGGTATTTCAATTTTGTTCAAATACCCAATATGTATAAAATACCTGATGAACAAAAACCTGCTATAGGAAAGGTTATTGCACCTGCTGCATTATTTTATTTTAGATGGGCAGCCTTTTTAACTATTTTATCAGGATTAATTTTGGCTCTACTAAATGGTTATTTGTATGACGCCATGACTCTGAGCATAAATTCGAAAATACCCAAACATACAGCTATCGGTATTGGGATGTGGTTAGGAGTTATCATGGCTTTTAATGTTTGGTTTATAATCTGGCCCAATCAAAAGAGAGCATTAGGTATTGTTGAATGTGATCCAGAATTAAAAGTAAAATCTGCAAGATCAGCAATGTTGTTTTCTAGAACAAATACACTTTTATCTGTGCCTATGCTATTTACTATGATAGCTGCACAAAATCTATATTAATTTTTATCTTCATCCCTCAAGATTGTCTTCTGAGATACCCTTAGTCTTACCAATACAGTATTTGCAATATAAATTGAAGAGTAAGTTCCAAATAGAACACCAAAAATCATAGCTAGAGAAAAACCTTTTAATATTTCACCACCAAAAAAGAATATCGACAGTAAAGCCAATAAAGTTGTTATCGATGTAATTAATGTTCTAGATAATGTTTCATTTATTGAAATATTCGTTAACTCAAATATCTTTATATCAGAATATTTTCTTAAATTTTCTCTAACTCTATCAAAAATTACAACTGTATCATTCATTGAATAACCCACTATTGTTAAAACAGCAGCAATTATTGACAAATTAATTTCAAGTCCAAGTAGTGAGAATAATCCAAGAGTAACTATTACATCATGGAATAATGCCAATATCGCTCCAAGACTGAATTGCCACTCAAATCTAATCCAAATATAGATAAGCATCAAAGCCAATGCAACAGATATAGCTATAACGCCTGATTTTAATAATTCTGAACTTACTTTAGGACCTACATTTTCGACTCTTCTAAAATTAAAATTATTTCCAAAAGACTTGTCTAAGTTAGTTTTAATTTCTGCGATTACATTTTTATTTTCATTATTTTCAAATTTAATTAAAAAGTCAGTTTCATTACCAAAGTTTTTAACTGAAACATCGCCCAAATTCATTTGACTAAGGTTGTCTCTTAAAGTTGAAACATTTACTTTTGAGTCTGTAGATCTTAACTCGATTAAAGTGCCACCTTTAAAGTCTATACCAAAATTTAAACCTTTAAATACTAAAAATAGCAAGGAAATGACAACTAAAGTAATTGAGAGAATATTAAACTGGTTATAATATTTATTGAATTGTATCATCCGAGTAATCCATTTTTTTCTTTGTTTTTTGAAACATATAATGCGGTAAATAACCTTGCTATAAAGTATACGGAAAAAAGTGTGGTAAAAATTCCAACACCTAAAGTCAAAGAAAAGCCTTTAATTGGGCCTGAACCCATAAAAAAAAGAATTACAGCAGCTAATAAAGTGGTTATGTTTGCATCAAGAATGGCTGTTCTTGATTTAGTGTAACCACTATCAAATGCTATGAGATTATTTTTTTCTTTTTTTAGTTCTTCTTTAATTCTTTCAAATATTAGAACATTCGCATCTACAGCCATACCAACAGTTAATATAATTCCAGCTATACCAGGCAAGGTCAAGGTTGCTTCAAAGATGGTTAATACACCAACTAGAAGTAATAAATTAATAATTAGTGCTAAATTAGTAATTAAACCAAATACTCTGTATTTTACCAGGATAAACAAAACAACTAAAAAAAATCCAATGATTAATGCAAATATACCAGCATCTATCGAATCCTGTCCTAAATCTGGCCCAACAGTTCTTTCTTCAATTATATTTAATGGAGCTGGTAAGGCACCTGATCTTAGCAGTAATGCAAGATCTGTAGCTGATTGAAAAGTAAATCCCCCACTAATTTGACCAGATCCACTTGCTATTTTATCTCTAATAACTGGCGCGCTTATAATTTTTCCATCAAGAACTATTGCTAATTGTTTTCCTATACCATTAGATGTAGCTTTACCAAATCTTTTAGCTCCTACTCTATCAAGTGTAAATGAAACAACAGTCTCATTGGTTTCATTATTCATTCTCGGTTGCGCATCTAAAAGATTATCCCCACTTAGAATTATTCTTTTACTCACTATGGACTCTTCTGTACCATCTTCATATTTTAATTTTTCTGTACCAAAAGAGCCTTCATTATTGCTTACGACAAATCTAAAAGTTAAATTTGCTGTTTTTCCGAGTAAAGATTTGATCCTCATTGGATCATCTAATCCCGGTAATTCAACTAAGATTCTATCATTACCCCGTTTTAAAATATTGGGTTCATTTGTACCTATTTCGTCAATTCTTCTTCTAACAATTTCTAAAGCTTGGTCCTGTGATGATGTTTTAAGTTCAATTATTCCTTGTTTTGAATAACGAACATTAAATTTACTATCTTCTTCAATTAATTCTAGCTGATGTGATTTAAATCTTGGATAATATGGATTTATATCACTTTCTTCAGAGCTAAACTCATCTAAGACAATTTGTTTAAAATTATTGTCGACAGAAAAAGTAATAGATTGATTTGTAAGTTTAAAATTTTTAAGTTTAATATTTTTTTCTTTAAAATAATTCCTGATTGTAATTGATAAATTTTGTAATTTTTGTTCAATGACAGGAGTATTGTCTATTTCCAATAATAAGTAAGATCCTCCTTGTAAATCCAAGCCAAGGTTTATTTTTTTGTCTAATAATTGATTTGTAAATTTAGAGATATTTGAGAAAGCAAATAAAATAAAAAACAAAGATATTAAAAAAACAAAGACTATTCTTAGTTTTGAAAAGTGTAACACTTTATTTAAACAAAAATTATTTTTTGGCTTCTAGAGAATTCATTAAACTTTGAATGCCTGTGCCCCTAACAACTTCAACAGTAACATTATCAGCAATTTCAACTTCAACTTTATCATTATCAATAACTCTAGTAATAGTTCCTGTGATACCTCCAGAAGTAACTATTTTATCTCCTTTTTTCAAGCTTTCTACCATTGCTTTATGTTCCTTAACTTTTTTTTGTTGAGGTCTTATTAAGAAAAAATAAAATATAACAAAAATTAGTATTAGTGGTATAAATTGGCCTATTCCTGAACTTTCCATAAAACTCCTTAATTAAAAATGAATTTTTATACTATCTGTTGGATTAAAACAACTTTAATTCAGAGAAATTTTTTCTAAATTGTTCATATAAGGTCTAAGTATATTTGGAATAGTTATTGACCCATCTTTTTGCTGGTAATTTTCTAGAATGGCAATAAGCGTTCTTCCTACAGCTAAACCACTTCCATTGAGAGTGCCAGCATAAAGCATTTCATTTTTTTGACTCTTGTATCTAGCTTTCATTCTAAAAGCTTGAAAAGTCGAACATGATGAACAAGATGAAATTTCCCTATATCTATTTTCAGATGGTAACCAAACTTCAATATCGTAAGTTTTTTCAGCACTAAAGCCCATGTCCCCACTACATAAAATAACTTTTCTGTAAGGCAGCTCCAACAGCTCAAGAATACCAGTTGCACAATTTGTCATTCTTTCAAGTTCATCAAAACATTTATCTTGTTCTACAATACTTACCATTTCAACTTTATAAAATTGATGTTGTCTGATCATACCTTTTGTATCTTTTCCATAACTGCCTGCTTCTTTTCTAAAACAAGGGGTAGATGCAACAAATCTCATTGGTAAGGATTTCAAATCTATGATCTTATCTTTTACAATATTGGTCAATATTACTTCAGCTGTTGGGATCAAAAATTTACGATCAGTACCTTCTTCAAGTTTTACTTCAAACTGATCATTCTCAAATTTAGGTAATTGACCAGTGCCAAACATAGAATTTTCAGATGCTAATAATGGAGGTGAAATTTCCTCATATCCATTTTTTTCGATATGAACATCAAGCATAAAGTTAGACAATGCTCTTTCTAATAAAGCTAATTTATTTTTAACAAATACAAATCTCGAACCAGTGGTTTTGGTTGCCAATTCAAAATCGAGCATTCCTAGATTTTCTCCTAATTCATAATGAGATTTTGGTTTGAAATTAAATTCAGGTAATTTTCCATATTTATCTACTTCAACATTTTCATTTTCATTTTTTCCAATAGGCACATCTTTGTGAGGGACATTTGGAATGTTGGACAAAATTTTTTCAAGATCTGCTTTAACTGATTTTTGTTGTTCATTAATTTTTTCTATTGATGATGAAATCTCTTTAGACTTAATAAATAAAGTTTCATCTTTAGATTTTGAAATATCTTTTTTTTCTTTCTCTAAAATTTCTTTTTTTTGAATAAATTCTCTATTCTTGGTATCTAATTCATTAAGTTTGTTTAAATCAACATCAACAAATCTTTTTTCAAGTGCCTTCTTAAAACTATCAAAATTTTTTCTTATTTCTTTTAAATTATGCATCAGAATTTTTTAAATTTTTTTTTTCAATAAATTTTACTGAAAATATTGACAATTCATATAAAATTAACAAAGGAATTGCTAAGCCGATCTGTGTGATAGGATCTGGAGGAGTTAACAATGCAGCAGCAGCAAAAATGATTACAACAACATATTTTCTTCTTTTTTTTAAAAATTCAGAATCAACTACTCCTACTCTTGCCAATAGACTCAACACAACGGGTAATTGAAAACTTATACCAAATGCAAAAATAAGTTTCATTACTAAAGACAAATATTCATTAACTTTAGCCTCTAATTGGATTGGTAAATTTGTTGCTAATCCTGAACTTTCAAATGATAAAAAAAACTTTATAGCTAACGGCATTATCAAATAATAAACTAGCATGCCACCTAGAAAGAATAAAATTGGTGTTAGGATTAAGTAAGGTAATATCGCAATCTTTTCGTGCTTATAAAGACCTGGTGCTATAAATTTCCATATTTGCATTAAAATAAATGGACATGTTACAAAAAAAGCAGTGAAAAATGAGACTTTTAGATATGTTAAGAATGTTTCTTGAAGTGCAGTAAAAATTAATCTCCTATCAGAACCATCATTTTTTACAGCTTTAGCAAAAGGCTCAACCAAAAAACCATATAAGTATTCAGCAAAAAAGTAACATGCAATAAAAAAGGCAATCAGGAATATAAAGCTATGGATTAATCTTTTTCTTAGTTCTGCTAGATGGCTTATAAAACCACCACCTTTTTCATCATGTGTCATCTTTTTTTTCTTCTTTTTTATCTATCTGATTATCTTCAATATCAATATTGGAAACTTCGTCTTGTATATTATTAATATATTTTTTTGCAGTACCAATCCAGGAGCCAACTTTTTTTAGCATCACTGGAAAATCTTTTGGTCCAAGTACTATAATTGCAATTACTACTACAATTAAAATCTCAAACCAACCAATAGTAGGCATGTGATTTATTCTTTTTTGTTTGAATCTTGATTTTCGTCGGAAATATTTTTA
>MDTG01102684.1_pt1 | contig 10420 bp, 5 predicted proteins | sample 811421 | NCBI WGS metagenome assembly MDTG01 (sample SAMN05326645, study PRJNA326480) | marine metagenome | isolation source: seawater | place: Pacific Ocean: South East | collected 2011
AAGTACGTACGTCGATGTGTTGTGCGTGTATGTGATATACATATATATATATATATATATATATATGATGATGAATGTAGTACACAACTGTGCAGTTGTTCGTTCGTTCGTTCGTATTGTTGTTGCTAAGCTAGAAAAAATCACCCTCTAAAAAATGTATTCGATGAAAACGCGACGTACTGCTCTTCTCTTTCGCGCACGTCGCTCGAAATATACTCTACTCTTTTATTCATCCTCCGGCTTCATAACTCTCTTCTCGGAGACGTACATGCCATCTAAAAACTTACGAATGTCCTTTTTCTTCACCAAGCACGAATCGTGGATCAACGCGCAGCTCTTGGAAACATTGTCGATGTCGTTACCGGTCAACACGATTTGATCCTTCACGTCGCTCGATCGTTCCGCCTTCACGCCCGGCAACATTTTACATTTTCTCGGTCTCTTTTCGCCCAAAAAGTTACGGATTTCCACCATGTCACCTTTCTTCTCATCGATGTTGATGTTAATCGGAAAGTGCGCGTACACCGCTCTCATCTTGTACTCGTATCCATACAAAACGCCGTCGAACATATTGCTGATGTGCGAGCACGTCGTTCGCAACGCCGAGGTGATTTTACTGGTTGGAAAGTACATCGCCGCGACAATCGTGTTGTTTTCCTTGTCGTGATGTAAATCAATCTTCGCGACGTGGTTGAAATCTCGGTGGAGTTCGCCTCTCGGACCAGTGACGGAGACGTATCGACCGTTCATCTTAACCGTGACGCCATCCGGAATGACGAGCTTTCGTTCGGTTTTTACGAGTCTCATCTTTGTAGTACTTTTACAAAAGTCAAGAAAGGTTCTGTGTTGTTGTTGCAGGAAAGAAAAAGAAAGAGAAGAGAGCGCAGAGGTGAGTACACAACGCGACGTAAAGCGGCGCGCCGCGCCAACGAAATTGGTTCGCGCCAAAAGACAGAAGCCGCCGCCTCGGACGAGATTCGGTACAGAAGCCCCCCCCTTCTTTGGCCCCTTAAAAATAGGTCCTAAAAATGGACCGGCGCCCGAAACATCTCCTTCGACATCGACGCGCGACGGCGCACTCGCGACCGATCGCGCGCGCGCGCACCCACGCGACTGCATTTTGCATCACCCAATCGATCAAATTCGATTCCTTTCGCATCCGTTCCCTTGCGCGCACCCGTCCAGTATGCCCCGCGCGCGGATTTTGCACGCGAGTGAGACATCCGGAGGACAAAAATCGCGACGAAATGCGCTTTGAACGCCGGTAAAAGACGACGACGACCCGAGACGAGATTTTTGGAAACCCAAAATCATCGGGGTGGTTCGAATGCGCGGAGTCGTTCGCCGCGCGAATCGAAGCCGGGAGGTCGAGGAGACCTTTCGCGTACCTCTTTTTCCTTCTCTCGTTTGGCTTCTTTAGATGTGTGGTGACAAAGGGAAAGACATTTTGGGGTCCCAAGACACTTGTTTGTTTAGGGTTTTTGATTAATTTAGGGTTTTATATGTCTGATTTTGGATGTGGGAAATTCGGAAGGCGATTGTACGCGCTGTATTATTTACTCTCGGAGAAGACCACGCACACACGCGCACACGCACCGAGAGAGAGAGAGAGAGCACACACCCAGACGAACGCATGGAGGAGGAGGAGGACGAGGACGACGACGAGGAGGTAGTGTTTTTTTTCGTTCACAGAAGAGCTGTTGGATTTTAAGAGAGGGAGAGCGAGAGAGAAAGCGTTTTGTGTTATAATATCGTGCCCATTTCGTTTTTGACGGCGGCGGATTCCTCTCCCGGAAAAGGAGAGAGAGAGAGAGTCGAAAAGTGCAGACAAAACCGCCATGAATGGGGAACGCGAGGAGAATGCGGGAGGGGCGACGCGGACGTCGTCGCGTCTGTGCATAAAAAACCTCCCCAAACATTACACGGAAGCTCGTTTCAGAGAGCATTTCGCGCCTCTCGGAGAAGTGACCGATTGCGTGATTAAAAAGACCCACGACGCGGACGCGCGGGTGAATACACATTCACGATCCGCATCGGCGTCGAGATGTCTCGGATTTATAGGATATAAGACCGAAACGATGGCCATAAAAGCACAAAAGTATTTTCACAATACGTTTATTGACACCAGCCGAATCGATGTCTCCTTCGCGGTGAGTCGGAAGGAGAGAGCGAGTTTAGGCGAACGAGCGTGGTCGAAGTACTCGGATGGGACGAGCGCGAACGAACGATTGAAGAGGGAGGAGGAGAAGAGGAGTAAAAAGGATAAAGACGGTGAGGAAAAAGAGGAGGATCCGACGAATAGATTTATCGGCGTTCGGGAGAAAATTAAGATGGAAAAAGCTGCGTTGAGAGCTAAAAAGGAAAAGTTTATGTCGCCGGAGGAGAAAATGTTGGAGGAAAAATTAAAAGAGGATCCGAAATTTAGAGAATACATGGCGTTGATGTTACCAAAGTCTAAGTTTGCGGCGAAGTTTTGGTCGGACGGGTTAGTGCACGAAGATGAATACGCGTCAGGTCTCGCGCAAACGAAAATAACCGATGGCGATGGGATCGACGGGAAGGAGAAGATTGTCGAAGATGATGAAGGCGGGAATGTGAACGAGGATTCCGATGACGACGAATATCAAGATTTAGAAAACGATAATAGTACTAGTAGCGATAATGATTCCTCGTCGTTGTCATCATCATCAGAAGATATAGAGTCTGATTCAGACGACATTAAGAAAGACGATACGGTTTCAGACATGGAGTATCTGAAGTCGAAGAAAGGAAACTATAACGATTCGGATTCGGATTCGGACGAAGATGATGACGATGACGATTCGGATGATACCGGTAGCGATGATAGCAATGTTAGCGATGATGAAGAAAAGAAAGTTCTCTCGAAGAACGACGACGACGACGACGACGACGACTCGAGTTCAGATACGCCTTCGGACGACGACGGCGATGCGGAGAAGAAGTCAAAGAAGAAGAAGTCAAAGAAGAAGAAAGACAAGCAAGAAACCGAAGAAGAAGAAGAAGAAGAAGAAGAAGAGCAAGAAGACGAAAAGAAAAAGGAAGTCGAAGTTGTCCAAGCTTCGGACATGGAGTCCTTGAAAGAAACCGGTCGCGTGTTCCTTCGCAACCTTCCGTACACGTGCACGGAAGAGGAAATTTTCGATTATTTACAATCGCAAGTCGGTAAATTGACCGCGGTGCACGTTTTAGTGGATAAATCGACGAAACAGAGCAAAGGATTGGCATATGCGACGTTCGCATTGCCGGAAGACGGCGTTAAATGCATCGACGAGTTGGACGGTGCCATTTTCCAAGGTCGCATTTTGCACATTTTACCGGCTAAACGAGCGCCAACCAATGCGGAGAAGAATACGTTAGGCGGCGTTGGGAGGATAACTTTAAACGAAGGAGATGACGACGACAACGACAACCCAAACAAAAATTCCTATAAGAAACAAAAAGAGCAAATGCGCAAAGCAGACGCTGCGGATAAAAAAGCTTGGAACGCGCTCTTCATGCGCCAAGACACCGTCCTCTCCGCGGTGGCTGCGATGTATGGCATCGACAAGAGCGATTTATTGAGCACGGAAACCGAAGACGTCGCAGTTCGCGTCGCGTTAGGTGAAGCTCAGGTCATCGCAAACACGAAAAAAGAACTCGGAGACAAAGGCGTGAACGTCCAATCGCTCCAATCCGGTGCGGAATCGAGGAAAAATGTTAAAATTGCGCGTTCGCAACATTCCATTTTGATTAAGAATTTACCATACGAAACCGAAGAATCGGATTTACGAGAGATGTGCGAAAAATTTGGCAGCTTGAGTCAATTATTGTTACCATCGACCAGAACGATTGCAATTGCGGAATTTTTAGAGGGTAACGAAGCGAGACGAGCATTTCAAGGGTTAGCGTATAAGAGGTACAAACACGTTCCATTGTACGTCGAATGGGCGCCGAAAGACATTTTTAATGCTAAAAAGAGCGTCGACGATGATGATGTACCAGAGAAAAATACAATAACAACAACAACAACAACAACAAAGAACAACGAAGTCACCTACGAGTACGAAGGCAACGAAAAGTCTAAAGTCCTCTTCGTGAAAAACATCGACTTTGCAACCACTGACGAGAGTTTTCTTCAATTCTTTGAAAGTCTCTGCAAACGCGCCGGAGGAAAGAATAGGAGAATTCTATCGGCTAAAATCGCCCGAAAATTAAACGCAGATGGTAAAACATTCTTATCTAAAGGTTTCGGTTTCGTTGAGTTTGAATCGCACGAAACTGCCTTGATCTGCTCGAAATTAGTCTCCACCGGCGCTGGCAAATTAGATGGTAAAGTCTTATCGACCGAGCTCTCGAAACAAAAGATGTCTTCTTCTCAACCGCAAGAAGCCGTCGACGAAGACAATGCACTCATGAAAAAGAAATCTAAAATACCAAAAGGCAAATCAGCTACCAAACTTGTCCTCAGAAACGTCGCGTTCGAGGCGTCCAAACGCGATATACAAAAATTGTTCAATCCATTTGGTACTCTCAAATCTGTTCGCGTGCCGAAGAAATTCGATGGATCGCACAGAGGTTTTGCGTTTATAGAATACACCACGCAAAGAGAAGCGACAGATGCGATGGAGGCGTTAGGTAACGCGCACTTATACGGGAGGAAGTGCGTGATTGAACGCGCAGACGAAGACGAGAGCGCATTGATGGACGGGAGTAAGGATACGAACAAGGTCATCGGCGAATCGAACGTGGAGAAGTTGCGGGAGAAAGCGAAAAGGCAGGTGGATGGAGGGTTGAAGCGGTCTGCAAAACGACAGCGCGCTTAGAAAGTTGTATAATACTAACTGCTACAGGTGGTACCTACCGATAGCTCTACATTTATCCTATTAGCAATGCTATTTCTTTGAAGCTTCTAACGTCCCTAGCAAGATGCTCGCCGGTCCGGATTGGCCGTTTTGCATCACCGCAGATTTCAAAACATCTTTAATCGTTTCGTTTTCCATATTTTCATCATCGTTCGATTCTTCTTTATTAGCAGAAGTTGTCGTTCGTATTACGGATTCTTCAACGTGCGATCCTAACAGTTGCTCTCGTATTGCGGCTTCATACGCGACGTCGAAATCTTCTGCTTGTAAATCGAGTTCGTTTTGAACGTCGTCGGCTACTTTTTTCGCGGCATTCAATGATGATGCTCCCAAATCCTCGTCGTTGAAAGCTAAATCTTTCGTGAACTGCTCTAAAAATTGTTCCAATTCCGGGTCGTCCATCAAAGCGTTCATTAAATCGCGTTCAAACGCGTCGGCGTCTAATTCTGGCGGCGGCGGCGGCTCAATCTTTTTGGAATAACTTTTGTTCGCGTGCACTTCTTCCGCGCCTTTATACGTCGCCTTCGCGTTCATAAACGTTCCAAGTTTCTCCCCGACTCGTTTCACGTCCTCGCTGAACACTTTTTCTTTCTCCTTTCTTTCATCGGTGTAATATTCGAGATCCTCATCGTCGAATGCATCTTCGTCTTCCGAGAGAGGGTACAATTCGCGCTCCGCCGCTCGGGCTAAAATCTCGTTGTCTAAATCGAGCATGCCGTCACGCATCCATTGGTCGCTCTCGGGTTCGAGCAGTTCTGATTCGCTATCTTCGTCATCGTCGACTTGTCGTTCCAACGCATCTTTAAATGTTAAAATCGCCGCGATTTCTTCCGCGTTGAACACGGATGTCTTCTCCTCCTCGTCTACTACATCTTCATCTATATGCAAAAGTCTTTCCAACGCAATCTCCATCCCAACAACTAATTTCATACCTATATCGAACGCGTTGTGTAAGTCCACGTCCGTCGTTTTCGAAATCATATCCATCGGATATTTTCTTGGCGTGTCGAATTTCGCTCGAGCGAGTTGTGCGTACGCGCATCGAGAGAAGCGGAGAGTGGCGGAATGCATGGAAGTATCATCAGTGGTCAAGTTTAAATTGCGAAAGTCTTTCGAGCCTCGCACATCTACAGGTGTCCGCTCGTAAAACATCCGAGAGGCCGTTTGAATGAACGTTTGTTGCTTCGTATACGTGTTGTTATTGTTGTTGTTGTTGTTGTTGTTGTTGTTGTTGTTATTGTTATTGTTATTGTTGTTATTATTATTGTCCTCTTCTTTGCCGATGCTGCTCAATGCTCTTCCAATGCACCTCGGAAGTAATGTCCGAGCGAGATGTCTGGATGTTAAAATTGCCTCGTCCGTTTGATACTTTTTCATCTTCGTCTCTTTGAGATACAAATCTATCGCTTCCCCTAGCCTGTATTTATTGTTATTATTATTATTACCGTCACGTGAACATGACGACGACGACGACGTAGAAGAAACCAACGTGCTCAACGCTTCTGCATCCGTCTGCAGCGCCACTCGTCTCGACGGTTCCTTGCCGCTGCGAACGTCATCCTTCAAATCGGCCAAATCACCAACAACTCGCACCATACCACCTCTGATAAACGTTCTTCCTTCCGCCACGTTCGGCTCCACCCATTTTGGTAACAAATGCGACGCTTCCACGAGTAAGAATTCTCCGTCGTCGTCAAAGATCCGGATGGAACACGTAGACGGGTACAAGCGTTCGCTCACTGTATTCGCGAAGCACATACCGCGCGCGCGAATGAGAAAAGATAGAATAAAGGTCAGCGTTTGAGAGAGAGAGAAAGAGAGAGAGAGAGTGCGTGTGAACACCGCGACGATGAATAAAGAAATACGCGCGCACGATCGACGTTCGCGCGCGCGTATTCCGCTTAACAACGTTTCTCACCTTGAAAGAGTACAAAAGCAAGCATCCATTCGTCGTCCATGGCGTCTCCAAACCTCGTTCGTCCTTTCAAGCACCATCTCTTGGCGTCCTCGCAGTACGCGACGTCCAGTTGAAAACGCTCTCGATGCCAACAGTACCACTCTTCAACCTTGTCGTCGTCGTCGTCGTTGTCTTCCCCTCTCGGAGGGTGCTCGGCGCGCGTCAAAGGCGCATTCTTTTTGTCCATTAATTTCCGCTGCACAATCCAATTGGAAAATTCGTGCACCTCCTCTTTTCTCGTCTCGAGAAGCGTGGAGTCATCCGGTGAACGCGCGTCGTCGAAATAGACGCGATAGTGCACGCAGTTTGGTTCCATGAGTCGATGATGATCACTTTCTTCTTCTTCTTCTTCTTCTTCTTCTTTGTGGTTGTCGCGTGCGTTTTTTTCCCTTTTCGGGAGCAGTCATCAAAACGACAAGAAAATGTGAAGCATTACACGCAAAACGGAACGGTTTTAGAAAATACGAGTACGAGTACGATTTGTCGCTCGTTTTTCGTTACGATAGCACGCAAAGTGGTATTATAATACAGCAGCAATTCTAAACGCACGCGTGCGACACGTCTTGTTTGTCTGTGCGCGATGTTTTCCAAACGCATTGTTGACTCTGTGTGCGCGCTCCGTCCGACCGGCGCGCAAACGAAAGCGCTTTCTCTCCCTATACTCTCTCGTTTCCATCTATTATTACTATTATTATATCATTATTATTATACAACCTTACTTCGTCGTTTTAGTACCAGAAGAAGAAGGGGGATTCGCTTCTAGCATTTCGAAGAATTCGCTCAACATCCCGACGGATTCGTTCGCGCCTCCGCTCGTTCTCACGCGTCCTCGAACCCATTTGCTGATTAAGTTCGTATACTCTCGATTGTGACAAAACCTTTGGTCGACCAAGAAAATAGCCGCGTAATCGTGTAAATGCCTGACGCATCGTCCTAAGGCTTGGTTATACGCACGAAACGCTTGATGTTCGTACCATCGACTGCCGTCGAGTAAGTGTTTGTATCTTCCGTGAGGCGACGAGTTGAACTGTTTCTTGATTTGTACTTTGACGTCGCCTAGATTCGGGAACGGGATCCCGACGCAAAACACCGCTCTAGCCCGGTTGTCTTTAAAATCCAAACCTTCCGAACATTTCCCTCTGAATACGGCAAAGAGTAACGAACCTTTCTTTTTCAGACCGTCATTGAAGTCTTCGATGGTCTCGTCGAAACCTCGAGATCCGCCGGTTTCGAACACGATTTTCTTGTGTTTCGAAATTTGCGAGTGGTGACCGGTAGTATGAAACCACTCGTCCGAGATTCTCTGGATGAGTTCATAGGATGGAAGAAACACTAAAACGCCTCCGGGGATGTGTTTGCAATACCTCAGAAGCATGTCTCCTAATCGCGCGGAAAAATCTTGTTGTCCGCACGCTTGTAAATTTTTCCTCGTTATGGCGCCCAAAGTATCTAAACTTTCCACGAAGATTTGGTTATTCGGAACAACGTGCGGGGCATCGACTTTAATCGGAAACGGGACGCCTAACTCACCTTCTAACGAAGATGTCGGGGATAATGTACCGCTGGTTAAAATCACGCACCGCGCTTCTTCGGCGACTCTTTCGAACGCCACCGCCGGGCGAAGACACCACAGGGCAAAACCACCAGTCATCTCGTCGTGTTTCGGTTTGTCCGGGTTGTTGAACGCGTCGTGCGCGAATTGGGCGATGCATAACACGTAATCGTTGGAGTATTGTTTGAACAATGAGATTTTCGTCGCGATTTCGCTCGCGAATCGCATGGCTTGCATGCCTAAGACTCCAGTCACTTTCTCTCCTCGATCCGAGATCGATTGCATAAGTCGCGATTGTTTGGACGTCAACTGATGGATTTCTCCCAACACGGAATCTAAAGTCTCTTGTTCTCTTTTCGGGTTGCATAACGCGTCCCATAACTCTTCGATTATCACGTTTGAATCTGTAATCGTCCTCGTTTTATTGTACCGATCGAATTTGTCTCTTTGTTTCATCTTTCGAGAGATCCACGCGGAAATTTCATGCAAGAAGTTCTTCACGGGTAACGCTTCGGGAATATGTGTAACTAATATCCCAATTTCGTCTAAGTATCTCGTTAAATCTTTCTGGTAGACTTCCACCGAGGCGCCTTCGCGACAAACGTCTTCGATGTTGTGTCCTTCGTCGATGATGATCGCGGCGTTGTGTAAATCGATATCCATCGCCGCGCGAATGGCCCCATCGAAAATGTAATTATACGGACACAAAACAAACTCGGCATTTTTGTATAATTCTTTGGTGACGTAAAAAGTGCACGCTTCGTGTTCGTCTGCCGCATATTTCAAGTCTTCGATGTCCCAAATGTGCGCATTTCTCATCTCGTCTAATAAGTGCGATTGGCGATTGAAATACGCGCACTTACTTTCGATGGGATCCTTTTCTTGCGCCCGACTCGCGTTTGGTTTCACGCATCCTCTGGTCATCTCTTGACATTCCTCGTCGGTTTTCTTTGCCGGACAAAACTGCTGTCGAGAGCCTAATACTGAAAAATTTGGCCTATATGGGCACCTTTTCAACTCTTTCGATAATTGAGCGATTTGCGAATGGGTTCGCGAACACAAGAATATTCTAGGAACTTCTTCTTCTTTTTCTTTTTCGACCCCGAGTTTCTCTCCCGTTGGCGTCGTTTTCATCATCTTTTTCGATTCGTCGTCGTTGGTATTGTTTTCTACTTTTACGACGTCATCTTTCTTCTCTTCGTCCTCGTCGTCTCTCGCAAACATGCCGTTCGCGGTTCTCCATCCTTCCGGTAGCCCTTTATTCTCCGGAGTGGTCCCAACTTTCGTCCGTTTTTCCCGAGACTTCCTCCTCATTTCTTTCTGAAACGCTAAAGATGCGCACAGCAACGCCAAACTCTTCCCGGTCCCCGTCGGTGATTCCACCAAAGCGTGCGTCTTCGTCTTCAGCGCTTGCAAGACTTTCGACATGACAATCTTTTGCGGAACTAACGGCGTCAGCCCTTTCGGAAACGCGACTGGAATTCCCATCATGGGGAACGTGTTCGAATCGTCCGCTCTTTTTGTCGCCGGGAGCACGCGATCTTTCCTCCGTTTTTGACGGCGCGTCGTTCCCGCGTCCAGCGAAAATGCCTCCGTCGTAGCACTCACGGGAGGGGACACTTCCTCGAGTATTATTTTCTCTTCTTCGTCTTCTTCGTCTTCTTCCTCTTCGTACTCGAGGGCCACCACAGTCGTTTTGTTGTTGTTGTTGTTGTTGTTGTTGTTGTTGTTGTTAGTATTATATTTCGCCGCGTGTTCGTTCCTCGCTTTCGTCGCCTCTCGGAACAGGAACCGGACCGACTTTTCGCTCTTGTATTTCTTCTTCTTCTTCTTCGTATTATTATTATTATTCGTAGTATTCGTCGTCTTTATCGAGGGATGATGATGATGATGGTTCGACCCATTGTTTTCTCCATTTAAAGGGATTGGACCATCATCGACATCATCATCCTTCGAAAAAAACAAAGACATATCTCTCTGCCCCTCTTTTGTCGTTGCGCACAGAAGAAAGCGACAAAAAAGCCTCCAAAGAAGAAGAAGAAGAAAACA
>MDTG01111269.1_pt1 | contig 10420 bp, 9 predicted proteins | sample 811421 | NCBI WGS metagenome assembly MDTG01 (sample SAMN05326645, study PRJNA326480) | marine metagenome | isolation source: seawater | place: Pacific Ocean: South East | collected 2011
TATTGCAGTTGTAATCGAGTCAATTTGAAAAATTTATTTTCTTTAAGGTGTTTTTCTTGGCGGCAACAAAAAAACGCAGTCTGGCTAAGACCTTATCATGGAGAATTATCGCTACCACGGATACTTTTATTCTAGCTTGGATATTCACTTCTGATCATAAGATAGCCGCATCAATTGCAACCTTAGAGGTATTGACAAAGTTGTTACTTTACTATGTCCACGAAAGAGGATGGAGCACTCTCAGTTGGGGGCAAGAGGACTAGCCAAATAGTTGCATAAAAATAGCTCCACCAGCTAGTAGGGAGCCCAATGAAGATCCTATGTTGCCCATTGCTGTAACCATCAGAACCCTCCCAACCCGATTTCTCCAGAGAAGTGACATGTCATCTAGGGCCAAGAATTCTTGAGCGTCGCCTCCAGTAGGGGCATCTACCTTGATCTGAGTATACCCAGCGAACCAACCCGCGGCCAGTGCAGGGTTAAGGGAAGTAATTGGGGACGCAATAGCTCCTACCAAAATAGACAAAGGGTGCCCCCTAGCTATCAATACTCCAAGCCCAGCAAGTGAGGCATTGAGAACCAGCCATGTCTCCGCCATCTGTCTGATTTCTTCCATATCTCCATTGTATGCCATGTAACCCAATCCTCCAAACAGGAAAAGCGGTACAGCAGCCATTAATATCTTGGGCCAGATTTTCTTGGGCGGTTCTGCGCTTAGTTCACTAAGATTTGAAGCGACTTCCAGGGGAGGCTCCTTGAGATTGTTTACAATGCCCTCAAGATGGCCAGCCCCAACAACTGCTAGGATTCTCCCTCTTCCACGAATCTGTTGGATCCTGCCGGCTAGAAAGGCATCTCTCTCATCAATCAGTACCTTTCCGGCCTCCGGGGCTACCTCTCTCGCCTCTTCCATCAGCTTGCTCATCATATCCGAGTCCCCCAAGACGTCATCGATGGAAACATCCTCGTCCTCGTCATCCCAGAGAAGGGTATTGAGAACTCTCAATTTCTCAAGTAATCCCATCCTGTGCCAAGCTCTTCTGAGTGTGACCACTACATCTCTGTCAATCATTTCAACAGGTATATTCGAGTTTTCTGCAATCTGTACCGCTACTAGGAGCTCAGCACCAGGCTTCTCTCCGGTTGTCAGGCCCATCTTCCTCTGCTGGGCCGCCAAGGCCGTTTGCAGAAGAATCATCGGAGATCTGCCTTCCTTGATTATATTCAATAAATCTTCAGAGTCTAGTGATTCAGGCTCTTTTAGGGAGCTAAGCCTAGAATTACATAGCTCAACAGCAACAATATCTGGTGCATACTCGGAAATCTGTTCTTTGACAATTTCTACCGATTCACTGCTGACGTGTGCAGTACCTATCAGTCTCAAATTAGGGGAGAAGTCAACAATATTATTCGTTCCATAAGTCAAGACTTCACCTCAGAGAATTAATTGTTGAGAACAGGTCCTCATGCTCTGCGACGTCATGAACCCTGATAATATCGACACCATAGCTTCGTGCCTGTGAAGCCACGCCCAGGCTCCCTGCAAGCCTATCCTCCGTATCCTCCCTTCCTAATAGGTCGCTGAACATACTTTTTCTGCTAACTCCCCACATCAGTCCCATTCCCTCCTCTGGGATAACCTCCCTGCCTGCGGTTAATAGGGATAGATTATGTTCGAGGAGCTTCCCAAAACCAATACCCGGATCGACAATAATTCTGGAATTATCCACTCCGAGGAGATTTAGCTTCCTAGAGGAAGCCGCCAAACTACTCCTGACTTCGTTAACCACGTTAGAGTAGTGAGGATTTTTTTGCATATTTTCAGGAATACCCTTCATGTGCATGAGGCAGACCGGGCATCCAGACTTCACTATCACATTTGCCATTTCTGGATCTCCAAGAGATGAGACATCATTGATCATGTCCGCCCCCGCCTCCAAAGAAGACAATGCGACGGAGGATCTTCTTGTATCTATTGAGATTCCAATATTGGGTAACTCTTCTCTGATTGACTGAATTACCGGCACAACTCGGGACTCTTCCTCTGCAGGCAGGACCTCTCTCGCCCCCGGCCTGGTAGACTCTCCTCCCACATCAATCCAATCAGCCCCGTTCTTTGCCATGCTAATGGCTGCCCGGGTGGCTATCTCCACTGATTTGTATCTGGACTGACCGTGAAAGGAATCCGGAGTGATATTGAGAATCCCCATTATTCTTGGATTTCCGTCATCACGGCGTCTGAGCTTAGGTCGCCAGTCGGGCATGTTCGGCACGCCATTCGACGCATGCTTTATGATGTGACCGAGTCGCATTACAACGATGGTGATGGGAGACCAAGGTTCCGAAGAGGCCCTAAATGCCCATATGGGCAATATGCAGCAATCTGATAGTCCCGACGGTCCAACCAGTGAATCACTGGAATTAATGGAGTCAATTATACAGAGACTCCAGCCCTCGGATCGTCACGATATCAGAGAAATGATTAGCTTTAGGGGACTAGTTTCTGGGGCGCTCGCCTCAATGACTGCAGTTTTCTGGTGGATATCTGTAGATAAGGGGGGTTCCACACTGGGGGACGCTGATATTCCAATATCGCTGATAGGGGAGTTCACTTTCAGGGAAATAAGTATAATCATCCCAGTATTGGCTTTGGCGGCTACCTTTATCATGTCAGTAGGTAGAGAAACTGGGAATGCGATACTGAACAATATCGGGGGAATCCTCATTGTCATTATCATGTTCTACATACTGGAGCCTTTAGGAAACGCAGTCATTGGATCTGAAATAGGGATGCAAGTGGCAATATTTGCTTCAGGACGACTAGTGGCAATGGCGATAATGGTGGGCATGGCAACAACATTCTTCTGGGACGCCATACTTCTTCAATGGGTCAGAAGTACAATGATGAACATGGGAGTGGATTTATTCCCCCCTGCCGCTGTTCAGAAAAATCCAATTTTACATGAAGAAGGTATTCCTCCTCTGGGGTGACCATGACGGACTCTCCAGCTCTGAAAGTCTCTGTCCTAAGGCTGGGGCACAGAATAGATCGCGACAAGAGAATGACCTCCCATTTGGGACTCACTGCAAGGGCCTTCGGGGCTGACAAAGTAATACTTTCAGGGGATAATGATCCCACTCCAATAGAAACGTGGAGATCCGTTACCTCTAGATTTGGAGGGGAGTTCGAATGTAGCTATGAGCCCAGGCCTATGAAATGGCTCAGGTCTTTCTCAAAATCAGGAGGCACGATAGTTCACCTCACCATGTATGGAAAGCCTTGGAACGAAGTTACAAATCAAATCCCGTCAAAGGGCGATGTTGCCATCGTAGTTGGAGGGACAAAGGTTCCAGGAGAGCTTTTTGGCATAGCCGATTACAATGTAGCAGTAGGTAACCAACCACATTCAGAGGTGGCGGCCCTTGCGGTATTTCTTAATTCATATCTAGGCCCAAGAGGGCCTGAGGACTTTTCAGGAGGGTCTGTTTCAGTTATCCCCAGCAAGGATGGAAAGATACTGGCTACAAAGGACGACTCTTGAGTGAAAATATGTGTTTCTTCATCAATGATTAAGTGACGTATTTGTGCAGCTTCGCTGATGTCGGAGTCGGGACTGCATCGCGGATTCATTCCGGGCGCGGGCATTCAGGGAGTTTCAGACCCGCCAATTTTCCCAGATGCCGCTGATGGACTAGTTGGTCAACAGAGCAGAGACCCTCCAAGCAACGTCCCCGGATTACTAATTCTGGCAGATGGAACTAGATATCAAGGAGCCCTATTTGGTGCTGAAACAATTGCACAGGGAGAGCTAGTTTTCACGACCGGGATGGCAGGCTATCAGGAGAGCTTGACGGATCCTTCATTCGCAGGCCAAGTATTGACATTCACTTGGCCTTTATTGGGAAATTATGGGATAATCCCACAAATTTCAGAGTCATCTAGAGTACATCCAAGAGGAGTGGTATGTAAGCAAATGATGGAAATTCCAGACCACAGAGATTCTGTAGGCAGCATCCATGATTTACTATTATTGCACGGAATTCCAGGAATTCAAGGCGTCGATACTAGGGATCTGACCAGAAGAGTCAGGGAATATGGGACATTACTATGTGTTTTTGGACCAGCTGATAAGGAGAGTGAGATGGAGAGATTATTGTCTAAAATGACTCCACCGGACCATGATGATTTAGTAATGTCAGTAACATTAGAAAAGCCAGTAATTGCTAACCCCGGAGCAACTGGAATCAATGGCCAGAGCCTACCTAGGCTGGCAGTATTGGATTGTGGGATCAAATATAACATAATCAGAGAGCTCTGTAGGAGATTCGAGGTAGTTTGGTGCCCTGCTTCAATGCATTTCCAGGAAATAATGGATGATTGGAAGCCAGATGCTCTTTTCGCATCCAATGGCCCAGGTGATCCAGCTCACCCCGGGATGGCTACAATCGCACGTAATACTCTGGCAGCGGCAGTCAGGTCAGATATGCCCGTAATGGGAATTTGTTTGGGGCATCAGCTCATGGGTCTTGCCGCTGGATTGAGGACATACAAGCTCAGATATGGGCATCGGGGGTCAAATCAACCGGTTGTCGATCTAGTAACCGGTAAGGTAGATATTACTAGTCAGAATCATGGTTTCGCAGTAGAAGATCCCAGCAAAGGAATGCTAGCCCCTCATCCATCTGGGGCTTGCTCCGATGGAGGAAGTAATACTTTAGAGGCCGAATTCACAGTTAGGCATGTCAATGCAAACGATAGGACCGTAGAAGGGTTAGACCTAGTTGGAAAACCAGCGTTCACTATCCAATTCCACCCAGAGGCTTGCCCGGGGCCACATGACGCATCTCCACTATTCGATAGATTTGCTGACATAGTTGCTGACCATCTATCAGGGGATCCGCAACCGGCCATCATTGGGGGAAGTGGTAATTAGTGCCTCGAAGAAACGACCTCTCAAGGATAGTCATTCTGGGGAGTGGGCCGATTAGGATTGGTCAGGCCGCAGAGTTCGATTTCTCAGGTTCGCAAGCATGCAGAGCCTTGAGAGACGATGGATATGAAGTAATATTGATAAATTCCAATCCAGCAACTATTCAGAATGATCCAGAAATGGCAGACAGGATTTACATCGAGCCTCTTCTCCCTGAAGTAGTCAAGAGAATACTTGAGATTGAGAAACCAGATGCTATTCTAGCGGGCATGGGAGGGCAAACGGCATTAAATATCGCTTCTGCTCTCGCAAAGGACGGCTCATTAGATGAGTTGGGAGTGGAATTAATTGGCTGTGACCTTGCATCTATAGATGAGGCTGAAGATAGGGATCTTTTCAAGAGAGTCTGCGAGAGTATCGACCTCCCAGTCTGTGAAGCAGTAGCTTGCTCATCAATCAATGAGGTCCTGGCCGCGGCAGAAAAAATTGGAAAATATCCGCTACTGATACGTCCAGCCTTCACTCTTGGAGGGCTTGGTGGCGGTACTGCATTCAACAAAGGGGAGCTAGTTGAGATTGCGAGCCAAGGGCTCCTGCAATCAGCTATCGGCCAAGTTCTGATTGAGGTCAGTATCTTAGGCTGGCAGGAACATGAGTATGAAGTAATGAGGGACGCCGCTGATAATGCCATCATTGTCTGTACGATGGAGAATCTTGATCCAATGGGGGTTCACACAGGGGAATCCGTTGTCGTGGCCCCTCAACAGACACTTTCGGACCGTGACCATCAGATGCTAAGGGATGCGGCATTGAAGCTAATCAGAAGGCTGAATATCAAAGGTGGTTGTAATGTTCAGTTCGCTGTAGAGCAGTCCACGGGACAGTACCGAGTAATCGAGGTCAATCCTAGAGTTTCTAGATCGTCGGCTTTAGCATCTAAGGCAACCGGGTATCCGATAGCCAGAATGGCGGCACTGATAGCCGTGGGCTATACTCTGGACGAGCTGCCAAATCCAATTACTGGCAGAGGAACCACTGCGGCCTTCGAACCAACTTTGGACTATTGCGTTGTGAAAATACCTAGATGGCCATTTGATAAATTTAGGACTGCTGATAGAACTATTGGGACTTCCATGAAGTCAACTGGAGAGGTAATGGCGATTGGCAGATGTTTCGAGGAGGCCTTCCTCAAGGCATGGGCTAGCCTGGAATACGGAAAACCCCATCCCAGGCCACTCACTATGGCCGACTCTTCCGGCGGTGAGTCGATGGATGAGAGGTCCTCAGAGGAACTTCCCACCGCGATTTTAGAAGATTGGCTCAGAGTCCCTACCGATAGGAGAATGTCGGCTATCATGGAGGCATTCAGAAGAGGGTACTCATTAGAAGATGTTAGGGATTTAACTGGGGGAGTAACTAGGTGGTTCTTGCATAGGTTTGAGAAGATGGCCGCTGTTGAGACTGAGATTAGGGCGGCTGGAGAGATGGGATTGCGTCCTTCGGAGATCCCAGAGCCCGAGTTGAGATCATGGAAAGGAATCGGATTTACCGATTTGCACATTGCAGACGCGCTCTGCGGATTCCCATCTACTGGATTCAAGAATTTGCCTTCGGGCAGGGGAGAAGCCGCAGTGACAATCAGAAGACACCATCTAGGGGTTCACCCAAGATTCAGAATGGTTGATTCGTGCGCGGCAGAGTTCGCAGCAGTAACTCCATATTATTATTCAACGTATGAAGGAGGAGCCGGTGAGAATGGCATTGATTTGGTCCCCGGACTAGATGCTAAAACTAAGCAAAGAGTGGTTGTCATTGGATCAGGTCCTATCAGAATTGGCCAAGGAATAGAATTTGACTATGGGTGTGTCCATGCAGTAGGGGCAATAAGAGAAATGGGGCACGAAGCGATTATAATTAACAACAATCCAGAAACCGTTTCAACCGATTTCGATACTAGCGACAGGCTATATTTCGATCCTCTAAATCTAGAGTCGGTTTCTGAGATTCTACTTCGGGAGAAGGCGCATGGTATTCTTCTTCAGTTCGGCGGCCAGACCGCTATCAACTTGGCCTTGCCACTTTCGGATAACCTATCCCATCTGGAAAAATTAGGACTTAGCTTAGTAATCGAAGGAACGACTCCAGAAGCTGTAGATGAGGCCAGTGACAGGAAGAGATTCGAGGATTTTGCAGAGAGATGCCAGTTGAAGATGCCCAGGGGAACAACTGCCATAGACCCAGAAGGAGTTAGAAATGCAGCCTCATCAATTGGATACCCCGTCCTTATTCGCCCGTCTTATGTCTTGGGAGGAAGAGGGATGGAGATACTGTCCAATGATAGACAGCTCGAGGCGTACATGAGTGAGGCGTATCTTTCCTCTGATCGTCCATTATTGATAGATGAGTACCTGGGGAATGCCATAGAACTTGATGTCGATGCGGTATGCGATGGCCAAGATGTATTGATTGGAGCTATCATGGAACATCTTGAGGAGGCCGGGATTCATTCGGGAGACTCTACCTGTTTCATCCCCCCTCAGAACATCTCTGAGGAGATACTCTCTCAAGTGGAGAAATGGACCACTATCATCGGACTGGAACTAGGAATTAGGGGGTGCTATAATATCCAATTCGCCATTAGGGATGAAGAATTATACGTACTCGAGGTCAATCCAAGGGGGTCGAGGACATTTCCATTTGTTGCCAAGGCTACTGGGGTGCCTTTGGCCAGGATAGCCGCGAGGGTCGCTCTAGGGGAGAAACTATCGTCTCTTGATATTCCAGAACCACAGACCGAGGCAGTATCGGTCAAAGCACCCGTTTTCCCGTTCATAAAGCTCAGGGGATTAGATCCCGCACCTGGTCCCGAGATGAAATCGACAGGAGAGGTAATGGGGTCCCATGTAAGGCCCGCCGCGGCATATCTCAAAGCTAGGATGGCAACAGAGCTACCGGTGCCTACCTCCGGAGGAGTCTACATTACTGTGAAGGATGAAGATAAGAATGGCGCAATAGCGCTGGCCAAGCGACTCCATGAGATGGGCTTCAAGATTCATGCCACTCCTGGAACTGCATCTGTACTCAGGGAGAATGGATCAGTTGATGTCGAAACATGCTACAGAATCGAAGAGAGAAAGTCTCCAGATGCTCTAGATTTAATGAGGAGAGGAATGATTCAGCTAGTCATTAACACCCCTACTGCAACAGGTGGTGCGGTATTGGATGGGAATATGATGAGGAGACTAGCAGTGGAGCTAAATATTCCATTTGTTACTACAATGGCAGGAGCCAAGATGGAAGTCGAAGCTATAGCTGAAATGCAACTAGGAACTCCCGAGCCTCGCTTGTTGGAAATTTCTACATTAGAATGACGCACTAGCCCCTATCCTTTCTACAATAACTTCCCGCGACTCTTCTTTGTATTCCCCCTCATTTAATGAGTAACTGTCTAAATCAAGACCGCCAATTGAGACTCTGTGTAATTCTAATACCCTATTTCCTAGGGACTCTATCATTCTGCGAATCTGCCTCTTCTTTCCTTCGAATATTGTAATCTCAATACTGTAATCACTTATTTTTGTTACTTCCGCCGGCCTAGTGGTATACTCCTCGATATTGCCATTTCTGGTTATCTCTATCCTCACTCCATCTCTAATCGAATTTATTACTTCGTGAGAAACTTTCTTTGAAACTTTCAGAACATAGGTCTTGCCGATGTTTTTCGAAGGATTTGCTACATCGTTGACCAAAGTCCCGTCATTCGTAATAATTAGGAGACCAGTCGTACCCTCATCCAGCCTCCCTACTGTGACCAAAGATTCGAAGACTCGTGGATCAACTTTGCCCTCAAACAAGGAAAAAACGGATTTTTTGTTTAGAGACCTCTCATGTTTGTTTATCCGTGAGCATATCACTCCTTTTGGTTTATTCAAGATGAAGTAATCATATTTTCGAGGCAAACTCAATTCCATACCATCAAAATATACCTCTCTCTTATCTGGATTGAACTCATATGATATGTCTTTGACTATTCTCCCGCCAACTGATATTGAACCATTCCAAACCGCATTCTTAGCTTTGTTTTTTGTACTAAAATGACCTGTTCTAGATAGGAACTGATGCAATCTTATTTTCATCCAATCACCTAATCTGTCCTGAATGTGCAATATTCGGGGCGCTCGAAAACAAGGTGCCTATATTTTGCAACTATCCGATATGCTAAATCTCTTAATGGAAGAGGTATTATCCACGCTAGGGGGAACAATGCCCTCCAGTGCGCCCCCATGTAAAGTAGGCATCTTATAGTCGCCGCAGATCGGATGTATGTCTGTCCATTCCTGATTAGATATACAGTATCGGCACTCCTGAACGACTCAGGCATTTTTGAGACTAGGGTCCCTGCATCTTCAGAATCTCTAGGTCTGAATGCCAATAGATTTCTATCAATAATTCGCTTATCTATGAAATTAGCCAAGCGATGACAGAGTCCACAATCCCCATCAAGTATCAATACGTCACGATCTCCCTCGAGAACTATTGGACCACCTCCACAGACCAAGTCCTCACATAGACTCCCTCCGAAACGTGAACCAGATCCGGATTTAGAACGTTATCAATGCCAAGATCGAATTCTTCAGTGAGAGAGTTAGACTTCAAATTGACTTCACCCGATCCAAATTTCCATGGTTCGTGATGAGTATAGGCCACACACAGGTTTCCCCTATGGACAGTGTAAAGGCAGTATCTTTCGAATAGAAATTCTTCCAAGGTGCCCTTCAGAGCTACCTCCTCCTGATCCCCCCATTTGCATTCGCCTACTAGTTCGTAACTGCCGTCCCTTCTACTTGCATTCCAACGATACTGCCCTTCCCTTGTCTGGACGCTGGCTTTCGAGTATCTGTATGGCAATCCGTACGCTCTCGGGGCATAGGAGCAAGTTACCAGACTCTGTGCCTCAAGAGTCAGAAAAAGGACTCCTCCACGACCCCCTCTTCTAACATAAGTCCTGATATTTATTTCGGGAAATGTGGATATTCCCGGTATTGGAAAAGCTAATCTGGGTCTGACATTAGCCATTGTGAATGGAATTGTTCCGATGAATGCTCTGCCTTCGAAGAGATCGATTTCCAAACCATCTGGGATGTACCTTGCTAGCTTTTCTGGATCAACCTCCCAATGCATGAAAGTCAGGTTCTTCCATTCCTGAACCAATGCATGAGGGCGTTTAGGCATCGGGAATGGCAGATGATCGGATCTCATGGTAAAGCCCTTCATACATCCGACAGAAGTCCAATCAAAGCACGCTTATCTATTTCGGACATTAAGGCCGATGCCCTAGGTCCGTAACTTCTCCCTAGTAGTGCCCAGTATATTGCTGAGAAACCATCCCTGCCACTTAGCTCGCAAACCCTGGCACACTCTCTGATTGCCTCTCTGATGGACTCCTGGCCCCATTCGCAACTCTCTAGCGAGCTCGATAGCTCTCTCAA
>MDTG01128003.1_pt1 | contig 10420 bp, 3 predicted proteins | sample 811421 | NCBI WGS metagenome assembly MDTG01 (sample SAMN05326645, study PRJNA326480) | marine metagenome | isolation source: seawater | place: Pacific Ocean: South East | collected 2011
TAATTCGTTGGGTCATGATAATCGGTTTGTAGCGCTTGTAACAAGTGGTTCAAAAGGTAATAATTTGAACATTTCCCAAATGATTTCTTGTTTAGGGCAACAAAATGTGGATGGTAAGCGTATTCCATATGGTTATATCAATAGGACGTTGCCTCATTTCAAACAATTTGACGATACTCCAAAAGCACGTGGATTTGTGGAAAGTTCCTTTATTGGTGGGTTAACTCCCGATGAATTATTCTTTCACGCAATGGGTGGTCGTATTGGTTTGATTGATACGGCTGTAAAAACGTCTACAACTGGATACATTCAACGTCGATTGATTAAAGGAATGGAAGACATTCAAGTATCTTATGATAACACTGTACGAAATAATAAAAATAAAATCATCCAATTTAGTTATGGCGGAACTTGTTTTGACACAACTTATATTGAAAGTTTAAAATTTGAATTGTTGTCCATGAAAATGAACGAAATTTATGAAAGATATAATTATGAATTGTTGAATCGTTCTGCAAGAAAACAAAAGGAAGAACTCAAACTAATATATGAAACCAAAGTTATTACAAAATTTAAAAACGAGTTACCCATATTGAAGGAAAAAGCATTGAGCGAAATTCAATACTTGATTCAAAAACGAAATGATTATATTGAAAAAGTGAATATGTGTCAAGATAAAGATACGATATATATGCCAATTCATTTCATGAATTTAATTGAAAACACAAAACATCGTTTTCAGATTAATGCAAAAAGTATTAGCAACATAACTCCTTTGGAAGCGTACACCATTATAGATCGTGCATATGCGTATTTGAACCATTACTTTACTCCTTGTGAAAAGTTCAAAATCGTATATACCTTTTACATGAATCCGTTTCATTTAATTCATAACCACAAATACCACAAAGATGCCATTGAGTATTTATGTGAGAAGGTCATTCATGTGTACAAAAAATCATTGGTAAACCCGGGTGAAATGGTGGGTATGATTGGAGCTCAAAGTATTGGAGAACCAACCACACAAATGACATTGAATACATTTCATTTTGCGGGTGTTTCGAGTAAATCAAATGTCACACGTGGGGTTCCAAGAATTGAAGAAATCCTCACACTAACCAAAAAACTCAAAAATCCATCTTTGACCATTGAATTGAAAGAAGAAGATCGTTTTGAAATGAAAAACGCGTATGCCATTGCGGCAAAAATCGAACATACCAAATTTGGTGATATTATTCAAAAGGCAGAAATATATTATGAGCCAGATGATCGAAATACAAATATCAATTATGATGATGCATTGATGAAAGAATACATGGAAATCAGTGATTTACTAAAACAATGTTATGGTGAAGAAGAAAAAGAAGAGGAAAAAGAAGAAGATGGTGTGGAAAATGAATCAGCCAATCAAGACAATAATTGGATTATTCGTATTGAACTGAATGAAACTGCCATGTTTGATATGAATATTACAAACGAAGACATTCATTATACCTTGAAATCAACCTACGGAGATGAAGTATCTTGTTTCTATAGTGATTATAATTCAAATGAAAAAATAGTGTTTCGCATTCGACCAGATATTTTGAATAAAAAGATTAAAAAAGATAACAAAAAAAAGATAAATGATTCATTTACTCAAGAAGACTATATTTATTATGTAAAACTCTTTATGGAAAAGATATTGAATGATGTCGTGATTCGAGGAGTAAAGAACATTGAAAAGGTTAATTTACGAAAAATCAAGCAATATCAACATTATGATTCAACAAGTGGAAATTACGAACATAAGGAAACGTATGTACTGGATACAGTTGGTACAAATCTAATTGACGTTTTGGCGTTGGATACGATTGTTCCGGAAAAAACGGTTTCCAATGATATTATGGAAGTTTATGCGGTGCTAGGGATTGAGGCAGCACGAAGATGTTTGTTTGAAGAAATACTGGATGTCATGGAGTTTGACGATACGTATATTAATCATCATCACATGCATTTGTTGTGTGATCGCATGACTTGCAATGAAAAACTGGTAAGTATTTTCCGACACGGAATAAACAAGGATAATATTGGACCTATTGCGAAAGCCTCATTTGAAGAAACCACGGAAATGTTTTTACAAGCCGCGCGACACGGTGAGTTAGATACCATGCGGGGAGTATCGGCAAATGTAATGTGCGGTCAAGAAGGATATTATGGAACATCTTCGTTTCAGGTATATGTGGATACCAATAAATTATTTGAATCCTATCAATCCATGCCAATGGAAGAAAAGGAACCCATAAAAGAGGACATTGTTTTGGATCTAGAAAACAAAGATCCGCAAACAATACTCAAAGAATTAGCAAGTAAACAACAAACCGAGTTTGGTGCGTGTACCATTGAACTATTGAAACAATTCGATACATTAGGCGATAGCATGGTGAAAAATGTGGTAGTTGAAGAAGACAATGATTACGATCTAGATATATAAATATATACTATAGTTCAAAATAATATAGAATAACATCCAATACCAATTTAAATATATAATTCCTTCATTATATATTTAATATGAATTTATATGATAGTTACAATAAATTATTTTTAATTCAACAATATCCGCACTTTTTACATAACAATCATCGTGGTGAGTTTATTCCGATTTGGACGACTCAAATACATTTTAATTATGCACTATATTCGCGAGTTCAAATTTTATTTCATCACAAAAAACCAAACGTATCTATTTTTTATAACTGCGTGTATCGGAATCCATTTTCTTCTAAAAAACAACTTCAAGAATTTGAAGAGGTCTATCAAAAAGTACAACGATTTAAATTTGCGTTTTCAAAATTCAAACACCTTGTCTATTTGAGATATAAAAAGAGATTTAATATCGCTTCATTGTGTTATGAACCCTTTACAAAACGAACCTTATCTATTTATGAAAATGGATGTGTGTATATTTTCAATGATATAGAAATGTACAATATGATTGAAAATTGTTTTAATTATCAAGAATATGATATTCCGAATGTATTAACTCTTAAAAATCCATATACAAATGTAGCCTTTTCGTATTACAACTTAATATACATTTATTTCCAGTCGATGTATTATGGAAAAGTATCCATGTATTTTACGATTTATTTTAAATTAAATTTTAATAAAAATCATTTCTTAGCATTGTATTATCCCCAATTGTATGTGAATTGTTTGGCAAAAAAATACGATCAATTAACCTACAATCGCAAGCGACGTTTACTACGACAAATGATTACGATTTATGATGAAAAATATAAACTATTTATTCATGTAAAAGAAACTGTATTGTTTTCCCTTTTTCAAAAATGTTTAAAAGATTATTTCATTTATAAAAATCTGATTTCGTGTACCTATGATGATGAATATCGTCTTATTTATAAATATCATGAAAAGAAATTTAGAAAGTGTCTTGAAAATGTCTATGAATTAAACCCGAATTTTGGACGAAAAATGTATCAAAAAAAATTAAACGGACAATTTTATTTTTATACGGATGAAACAATATTTTGATAAACATATATGAAAAATTGAAATGATTTTCTGATACAATTATAAGGTTATATATCCATCATGACACGTTTTTATAACTGCTTCGCGGCATTGATACATTTTTGGTATCCAGAAAATACACGTCTCATACGAACCTATGAATCATCCTATGGAAACGGACACATTCAAGTAGTGGTTCCATATAAACCTAAAAAAGAAGTACGTGTTTAAGAATATAAATAACTATCAAAGTCTGTCAATGTATTTGATTGAATCTTTTCGATAAAGTCATTTCGATTTGATAATCGTTCTCCTTCTACTTTGTCTTTATTGTATATATTGATAAGTGGATTTCGTCCAATTTTATTCAAATTCATTTTACCGCCCAACTTTTTTCCAGTAGATAATCGAACATAAAAAAAGTGTTTTTTTCCTTCTTGGTGTGTGTTAAAACGAATACATTTCACACTTTTCTTCGCCGCAAAATATAAAACCATAGGGATTTTCATGTTCCACATGATCAAGCAAATATCTATTTCACTCAATGGATAAGTGCTATCTTGAATAATCGTTTCTATTGGCGTATTTGATGCTAGTAATTTAGCTTGTTCTTTCTTATGTTGTTTTTTCCATTTTTGAATGATCTTCTTTTTCTTTTGTGTATCGTTTGTATATTCTTTGTAGAATTCGATTAATAGTGTTTTCAAATGATTGATTGTGATTTTTTTATATAACTCAGGTTGATATAATTTCAAAATATAAGTCATGATTAAATAATTACATTTCACATTATCCATATTTATCAAGGTGAACTCCGTGGTAAGTTTTGGGAAATAATTTTTCCATTTTTTGGTTAAGGAAACAGATTGAGTACAATCACTATGTGCTTCTCGTAGATTTTTGTCTTGGGTTTTATTGAATATTTTGATAGATTCTTCACCCCTTTTTAATGGTTTTGGTAATTCTTTATTTTTATGAATAAAAATTTTATTCAAAAAGGATGGTATAGGAATTTTATCGGTTATAGAATTACTAACACTTTTTTGTGGCGATTCTTCTTGTGGAAGTCGTTCATCTTCTTGTTCGTCTTCTTGTTCTGGTTCATCTTGTTCTTCTGTATCATCTTCTTGTTCTGGTTCATCTTCTTGTTCTTCTGGATCATCTTCTTGTTCTTCTGGATCATCTTGTTGTTCTGGTTCATCTTCTTGTTCTTCTGTATCATCTTCTTGTTCGTCTTCTGGATCATCTTCTTGTTCTTCTGGATCATCTTGTTGTTCTGGTTCATCTTCTGGTTCATCTTCTTGTTCGTCTTCTGGATCTTGTTGTTCTGGTTCATCTTGTGGAAGTAGTTCTTCTTGTATCCCTTTATTATTATCCAATCTTTTCTCAATTCGTTCAATCAATACATCTTCTTCCTCATCATCTTCACCATCCATATTTTCAACAACATCATCATCTTGTTCGTCGTCATCATCATGTTCATTATCACTAAATGTCTTATTCTCTTCAATGGTCTTTTCTTGAGATCGTTCAATATTGTTTTCTTCGTCTTGTAGATCATAGGAATCCTCTTCTTCGTCAATTTGTGATGATTCTTCATCGCTACTTTCTTCATCTACAACTTCCGTTTCTGGACTATCCATGATTTGGGTTATGTCTTCTGGTGTAATTGTTTCATATACATCATGCAATACATATTTACTACGATTATGTTTTCCCAATGAGTCGTAATACTCACTCAATGTTCGTTCTAATAAAATGATTTCGTTCTTTTTTACCTTATAAATATAATCATCGTAAAAATAGCCTGGACTATGCGTCATTAATTTCATTTGAATATCATTGTTTAACAATAAATCGTGTACCAAAAAAGAAATATACTTTAATTCATTATCTTCTTTCGTATATAAATTTTCTTGAGGAATCATTAGCTTTTGATTTTCTCCATTTTGAAACGTTCTACAATAGTCTTGTGGTTCTCCATCTTCGGCACATATATGAATATCATCCAATAATTCATTCAATACACTATCACTATAAGTTGTAAATTCAAAATAGTCTTTACTCCAGTCATACAGTAAATCGTATAAAGTGGTTTGCTGAGTTTCAAAATCACTTTGGGAATCATTTTTTAAGATCTCTTTTATTTTTGCTTTTATTTCGTGATTTTTATATTTTTGAAGTTGATACCGAACATTATTTAAAAATGCATTATAAAATTGTTTTTCTAATCGTATATTACGCATGGTTATTTTGCGATCGTGATCTCTTTGTCTTCCATTATGATATATATCATCATCATATGCGTAAATATCATATCCTTCTTCATTTTCTAAATCATCGGTTCTTAATGTTTTGGAAAGAGGGTCACGTATTTTAACAAATTGATTTGATTTTGTTTTAAAACCAATGATGATATCATCACTTATTATTTTATACAATGGTTTACAAGGTAATTCTTGGTTCGTATCTTCGTAAAATTGAGTTAAATACTTTTTTGTATTATCATAATCTTGCCATATTGTTTCATGATAGAATTCATAACTATATTCTGGATGTAATGCACTAGGTCTCAATGGTATGAAAAAGTCAGTGTTTGTTTCTTTTTCTCTTAATTGTATTCCAAAAACTTTATTATCTAGACCAATGATTTGATTTTCAATGACATATTTTCTTTGTATCATTGAACCGTGTTTTTCAAGTAATTCCATGAAATCCAAAGATCTGGATTTGTCTTTTATATAATAATTGCATTTGGGAAGAATTTCCTTTTCCATCTTTTCTTTCAATTGTTTCATAAATGATCCGTCTTTTTCTTCAAAAAAAGAGGTAGTCTTGATACGTTTTTTCCAATTTGGTTTACTTTTATCTCGCAACAGTATGGGCTCAAAAAAATCATCTTTATGATACAATACAATAGTTTTGTTTTTTGGTTCAAAAGAACGATATTGAGATCCTGGAGAAGGACAAACTAAATTCAGCGTATTGTATTTCGTATTTTCTTTGATAATAATCATATTCAGAGGTTTGTTTTCAGAATGTTCGTTTAAAATACCACTACATACAATATCCCATAAATAATGATAATCCACATATTCGATTTTATCTTCAAGATATTTCAAGAAATTTTCATACCCATTGATTAAAATAGACAATTGCCTTTTATTGCGTTTTGCAACCTGTTTATATCTTTTAAAAAGAGGGTATTGATTATATTTTTTTAGATTCACATTGGAAAGTTGTTCTTCATTATAAAACAAGGAAGGCAATGTGGCATTTTGAAAGTATAATATATTGTCAATGGTTAGTACTTCTTTTATTTTTTGAATCATATTTTCTACACTTGGTTTTTTCAAAAGCAATATTGCAATAGACGAAAGAAATGATTTATACATGGTAATTTCACCTCCTTTTCGTAATAAACAAACTCCTTGTTTAGTATTACAATTACGATGAGAGACTTTCAATAATTCTTCCAAGTGAGGCGGTAAATACCCATAACGATCTTTTTTCAACGGAACTTTCCAAACAATATGATCTTCGTAAGTGGATGTTTTTTTGGAAGAGTTAGGTGTTCTATTTTCTAAAAAGTGAATAATTTCTTCTTCGGTTGTTAATCCAGCTTCTTCTATTTCTTTCATTTGTTGTTCTGCTTCCGCAATACGAGATTTAAACGCATTTCCTCGTTTTGTAAAACAACACGGCATGAACAATCCCTTTTTATTCTTCGATACCATTAACCCTGGATATTTGGTAATATAGCCTTCGTTCTTTGGGTTAGTATGACTCATTTTTTTGAATTCAATAATGTATTTTTTATCTAAATCAACCGATTTTTCGTTTTCAGGAATAATGGTAGATGGATCGATGTCCTTTTCATTGACCGGCAAGTTTGTACGTAAATTCCAGTATCTTGGGCACGTATAATATAGTTTTTCTTTTAAAGGATTTGTACTATATTGTAGTACACTATTTTCGTGGAAAAAGTCGGGCATTTTTTCTTCAATCTCTTTTTTTTCTTTTTCCGTAATCAGGACCGGAACCCGCCCTTCTACCCAAGGACAAGAACGACTGTATTGATTATGAACCCCTTTTTGTTTTTTATCATACCAAAAGACGGATGAATCTTTTTCTGACCGTTTTGTTTCTATTTTTTGATTAAATGGATTTGGATGTAATGACATTATTTTTCCGCCCTTTTGGGTTGATTTGACACTTTCATCATCTTCCCCGCCTTCATTGTCCGTATATGACATTACACTGTCCGCATCTTCTTGTTCTTCTTCGACAACATCTTGAGGTTCATCTGCTTCATTATTCGTATATGACATGGCACTTCCAGCATCTTCTTCTTCGACAACATCTTGTGATGGTTCTGCTTCATTATCCGTATAGGACATGGCACTTTCAGCATCTTCTTCTTCTTCTTCTTCCATGTCATCTTGAGATTGTTCTGCTTCATTATCCGTATAGGACATGACGCTTTCCGCATCTTCTGCATCTGATTCCGCACCTTCTGCGTCTGATACAGCACCTTCTGGTTCTAATTCTTCATTTTGTCGTTGGGATTGTAGTTCATCTTCATCGCTTGTAAATGAAGCAACGCTATCTTCATCATTTTGTACTTGTGACGGTTGCTCTGCTTCATTGTCGGTAAATGTGCCTATACTTCGTTCATCATCATCTTGAACTTGGGATAGTTCTTCTTCATTATCACTAAACGTTCCTATACTTCGATCATCATCCTCTTGTACTTGTGACGATCGTTCAGGTTCATCTTCTAACGTGATTTCTTTTTCATTTTGTGGAATTTCGTTCGTATTGGTCTCCGTTTCAATCATTGGATTATTGGATACGACAATTGTAGACTTGGAATTTGTTTTATTCAATTCGGTTTTATCATTATCAAACGACTCTTCTTCGCTATCTGATTCAGGATCATCATTATTGTCCCAGTCACTTTCATTATTACTCCACTGATTTTCATTTTGCTCATTTTCTTGGTTATAATTTGCGATTTTCACTTCTGGTGCATTCACAAGTACCGCATTTGATGTATTTTTATTGAAAAAGGTTTGAAATGTTTGTTTCTTTTCTTTATGTAAAGAGATATACAACAAGTTATCCAGAAAAATACGAAAATAAATAATATAGTCAAAATGATTCATATTAGAGACAATTAACTCTTTATTCGTACATTGGATTAGAAATCCGGGATTGTGTTTTACACTCATTTTTTGATATTTCATACCACTTTCTTGAAGTTGATTTGACATAGATATTGTGGAAATTACATCTTTTATATGTTGAATTGCTTTTTCTTGATCATCTGAAAAAAACGCGTTGACTTTTGAAAAAATGGTTTCAAGCGATTCCCCTTTGTTATAGAGTTTTGTTATGGTTGCATTGATATCATTCATTTTATTGTAATTGGAAACACGTTTGTAATTTATATCTAATTTATGAGAATCGGATTCCAATACATGAAAAATAGTTTGAAAATATTTGTTACAAGCGTACTTTATATCTTTGATATCATAATTATGCAAATTGATCTTATAATGAATATCTAAAATATGAATGTTGTCATTTTCAAAAGTTGGTACTTCTTTAAACATAATGCGTACCGGATCAATGGTTTTAATAATTTTTTCAATTGTTTTATTTAAAACGGAAAGACAAAAAGACAAAAGGTCTTCTTTGGAAAGGTCTATTTTATCAACGGACACATATATATTTCCGTTATGGTCGATATCAAAATAAACATTTATTTTTTTTAAATCATTATACTGAATATAATAAAAAAGAGACACACTATTTTCTTTTGTAAAATGAAATTTACAAGTTACGGTTGTTTTTTTTGGTAAATAGGGCTTTTTCTTTCCATTTATATCGATATATGGAGCATATAAGCGATAAATGGTATCATTTTGGGTAGATGGTTTGTATTGTATCAATGGAATTTCTTGAGAACTGTGTATTTTTTTAAAAAAGATTTCTAATGGAAAGACAATGTTACCTTGATTACGACAAACGAATTCAAAATGATTAATAATAGCATCTGGATTACTATGTTTTGTATTAAATTCACTAGAAAAAGAGTGATGTTTCTCTATATATTGATTGTATGTATCATATTTTTCTGATAAATTTGAAATAGGTTTGTCTTTCAATGGAAAATACAAGGGTTCGATATAATTCGATTGTAATGATTCTTTATAATCATCTTTATGTACCGCATATAGGGCGTTGTCTTTGATATTACCCATTTCAAATAATAAATGAGAATTCAAGGAAATCGCTTTATGAAGGAGTTGTCTATATTCGTATACATTTTTCTGAATATTCATGATAGATTTGTGGCTGGGTAGAAGAAAGTCCAAGGATTTTGTTACATATCTATTAGAAGGTTCTTGAAAATATTTCTCCGTATGTGTCAAAAAATCTTCAAATGTATAAGTATTTGATTCTAACGATTTAGTAAATTCGATGTTACGGTTTACACAAAAAATATGTAACTCTTTTTCCATGATAATATCCATGCCTTTACTCATGGTATAAAATAATGTTTTCGCATCATAGGTTTCAAGTGACTCATAATGAAATGAATAATGATTTATGTTTGTATCTTTTAAGACAGAACACAATTTATATTTAATGTTTTCAATCGCATCATCCCCATATAATTTAACATCATGAACGGTTGTTATATCTGGATTTATGGTTTTATTGTTATTTGAATGTTGTGGATCATATAGGTGAATTTCTTTAACCTGTGAATCATTATTCAAAATAAAAAGTTTAAACACTTGATGTGCCATAACTATATATAATTAATATACTTTATTATATGACGAATGTTAAACTAATTGTTTGTTGTGATTCAAATTTTGGAATAGGAAAA
>MDTG01133448.1_pt1 | contig 10420 bp, 9 predicted proteins | sample 811421 | NCBI WGS metagenome assembly MDTG01 (sample SAMN05326645, study PRJNA326480) | marine metagenome | isolation source: seawater | place: Pacific Ocean: South East | collected 2011
AGCCTGAACTACCAGTGATTAGAACTTTGTTCATTTAATAATTTTTTTAATTTGTTTATGAAAATCTTTCTTTTTAAAATTTTTTTTCAGAAAATTAATTTTATATTTGATATCATTTATTATTTGAATTTGTGTATTTTTTGAATTTTTTAATATTTTTCTTCCCTCAATGTTTAATGAAATATCTTTATCTAAGGTTTGTGCCTGAGAAAAATCCCAATATTCTGAATGTATAGTTCTTTTATAATTCCACGGATGTATTGCTTCACAACCAGAGTTTTTTAACAATGTTGTAAGAGTTTTTTTATTAAATATATTATAATGGAAGTTTCCCCTATAATTCTGACCACCAAATAGAGGTCCTACAATGTCTGACAGGTCTTTTCTGTTATTATAAATATCAATTAAACTATCAATCGATGGCACGGATAATCTAATTATTCCTCCGGGTTTTAAAACTCTAACCCATTCATTTAAAACTTTTTGAGTGTCAAATTTATGGAAATGCTCAAGTATATGAGAAGCATAGACTAAATCAAACATATTTGTTTTAAACTTTAAAGGATAAGCTGGTGAAACATAATCTACATTTTTTCCTTTTCGAAAATCTAAATTGTAAAATGGTCTTGGTAAAATATTTTTACCACAACCGATATGTAGATATTTTGTCATAGGTCAAATTTTTTTAAAGGCCCATTTTTAGGATCATGATTATAAAAGTCAACTAACAATGTATTATCAAATTCTTTTAAATTTTTTTTAAAAGTTTCTCTTGCAATTGTCTCTAACTCGTCAAACTCGTGTATTTCTTTACCAACTATATATTTTACTAATCTGCTTAAAACTTTATACAACAATGGAAAATTTGATTTAAAAATATAAAATTTACTTTTTGATAAATCATATTTAAACTTCCATTTTCTTTCCCAAACTCTATGATGATTAAAATGTCCCCAAAAATGACTTCTATCTTTCAGATTTGCATTTGCAGAACTAATTGGTATAGAAAATTTTTGCTTTATATTTTGATCGTGAGCAAAATGTATATCTGGAATTACAATATTATAAATATTCTTTCTCAAAAATTGAAAAGCAATATCATCCCATGCATGAAAAAATTGATAATCATCATCAATCTCTATAGATTGTAAGAATTTAGTGCAATTTATCATTGCAACGCTCCACATAACTGACTCAACCGCAAAAGGTTTATCAAAATTTTTATAATTAACTCTTGAACCCATTCTCATTCTATACCAACCGTCTCCCAATTCTAAAGGGCTTCTTGAGACTGTTCTAAGTGAGTTCTGTGTGTTTTCCACATATAAACTAATATTTTCATTTATAGTGTCAAAAACATTAAATCCAATAACACCAAAATTATTAATTTTTGAATTATTAAGGTAATGCTGAAGTTTATAATTTAAATTCTTCGTAAGAGGATATGAATCATGATGTTGGTAAATTATCCAATCAATTTTGAACTTTTCAAAGAAAATAATAGATTGTTTAATATTATTTTGAACTCCTGGTTTATCACTTTTTAAAAAATTAATATTTAATTTACTGGTGATAGATTTTCCTAGAGTTAATTGCTCCTCTGACGAACCGTCATCGATATTTAGAATTTCAAAATCCTGGTAATTATAATTATTAAACCAGGTTTCTAAAAGATCATAATTATTTTTACTAATAATTAAAAGTCCAATTTTTTTCATTTTTTTAATACTAGTTTTTTATTTTTCAGTTCATAAATATTTTCGCATATCTCTAAAATTTTTTTTCTATGAGAAATAATTACTATTGTTTTATTTTTTTTGAACTTTTTTAACTTATTAACTATTTTTTTTTCTGTAACAAGATCCAGCGAACTTGTTGCTTCATCTAAAATCATTAATTCCGAATTTTGTTTATAAAGAGCTCTGGCTAATCCAATTCTCTGTATCTGACCACCCGATAAATTAGTGCCATTTTCGCCAACTATAGTGTTGTATTTTTTTGGAGAATTCTCTACAAATTTTTTTAATTCTGCAATTTCACAACTTTCTTTAACTTTTTTTAAATCTATTTTTTCACTTTGAACAGCAAATGCAACATTTCTTGCAATTGTGTCATCTAGTAAGACTATTGATTGCGATACGTAACTAACTTTATCTATCCAATTCTTAAAATTAAACTTAAGTTCTGTACTATCAATTAAGATTTTTCCTTTCTTAGGAGTGTAAAGACCGAGGAGTAAATTAATAAAAGTTGATTTTCCTGAACCTGTAACTCCAGTTATTCCAGTTATAGAATTTTTTTTTATATTTAAACTTAAATTTTCGAAAATTTTATTATTTGAATTATATCCAAATGAAACATTTAAAAATTTAATGTATTTTTTGAAACGTAGATTTTTGGTTTTTTTCCCCTTAAAATCTACTATTTTTAACTTTAATTCATTTTCTAAAATTCTAGTATGCTCTTTACCGTACCTTAAAAGCTGTAGCGCAAGTATTATACGATTTGCAGAAGGCAATAATCTTATTATAGATGCAAAAAAAATTCCAAGTACTGGAATAATATCAACAAAATCATTTCCACTTAAGCTTATAAAGATAAATGTTATTAACCCAACAATAGCAACTAATTCCAAATAGTGTCTTGACAAAATTCTTAAAACATGTGCTTTGGCTACGTAGCCAGCACTTAATTGTGCAAAATATTTAAATTTATTTATGAAAAATTCTTCTGCCTTATAAACTTTAATATCTTTTACCGATCCAAGACTTTGATTAAGATTAAATACAGAAAATTTTTCATTTAACTGCTGTAATTTTCCCCAAATCTGGATTTTATTTTTAAAAAATCTATAAAAAATATAAGCAGGTAGAAGAACTATAAATATTGAAAATAACGTGGCTTTAAGTTCAATCGCCAAAAGAAAAACAACAATGGCAAAAATAACAAAAATTTCAGGTAATAATGTGATTAGTGGTAAAATTACTGTTTCAATAAATTGATTAGTTACATTAATTGTATTTTGAATATATACCGAAGAATTTTTTTTTGTAAAATTTATATAAGGTATTTTCAAATAATTTGACAATAATCTTGATGCAATGTTTGCTCGCAAATCAAAAATAAATTTTCCTTCTAGTAGCGTTTTGTAAGAAATGAATACTGTTTTTATTAAAAATACTAAAAAAATACTTAAAAGGCTAAAAAAAACAAGTTGTATCTGACTTTCTAAGTTAAATTTATTTACTATAAAATCTACATATTTATTTTGCAAAATTTCCTTAAAAGGTTTTACTAAAAAAATAATTACTGGAAAAATAAGACCTATGCTCAAAACCTCTAATATTGTAGAAATTACATTAAGAAATATAATATAAATTAATTTTAATTTTTCTTTGCTATTAATCTCATTTATAATTGAAAAAATCTTAGAAATCATACTTGATAGTATTTTTTATACCAATTAATAAATTTTTTGATCCCTAGTTTATAATTTGTATTAGGCTTTGATTTAATTAATGAATATAATTTTCTACTATTTGAGTGAGTAATTTTAACATCAGATCGTGGAAGTAATTCATATCTTATCTTTGCTTTAATTTTCAAATTTTTTTCTATTTCTTTTATGAAATTATTTAATAATACTGGTTTGCTGTTTCCTATATTGAGAATTAAATTATTAAATTTATTTGATTTTAATTTTGATAATTGAAAAATACTTTTGACGATGTCATCTATAAAAGTAAAATCTCTAAGTAAATTACCCTTGTTATAAACAACAATTTTTTTCTTTTTAAACATTTTATTTACAAAATCATACAATGCCATATCGGGCCTACCCCAAGGTCCATAAACTGTAAAAAATCTTAATCCAACACAGTTGAGACCATAAAGATGATTATAAACTTCAGCCATCATTTCATTAGTTTTTTTAGTTGCCGCATATATACTTATTGGTTTATCTGTTGAGGCAGACTCTTGAAATGGACCTTTTGATCTAAGCCCATAAACACTAGAACTACTTCCGTATATTAACAATTTTACATCAAATTTTTTACAACATTCCAAAATATTAAAAAAACCATCAATATTATTTGATAAATACTTTTTTGGATATTTAAGTGAATATCTTACTCCAGCTTGAGCTGCTAAATTTAGAACTATATCTGGATTGTACTTTATAAATATTTTTTCTAATTTTTTCGAGTCTTTAACATCAACTTTGTAAAATTTAAAATTTTTACGTGTTTTCAAAATTTTTATTCTATCTTTTTTAAGTTTTTGTGAATAATAATTATTTATATTGTCAATACCCACAACATAATTTTTTTGGGAAAATTTTATTGAAGAATGAAATCCAATAAAACCTGCTGCCCCTGTGATTAAAATTTTTTTCATTTCATCTATCTAATAAGTATTTGTAAATTTTATGTGTTTTATTTGAAATAATTTTATAATCAAAGTTTTTTATTGCATGATTTCGACAATTAGAACTCATTTTGTTCATAGATCTTTTATTATTAGACAACTTTATTATAGCATTTGAAAATGATTTAATATCGAATGGTTTAATTAATCTTCCCAATTTTTTTGAATCAACTATATCGATCAAGCCTCCAATCTTGAAGGCAACTATTGGAACAGAACATGACATTGCTTCTGATGCAACCTGGCAAAAAGTTTCCGTTCTCGAGGTAACTAAAAGTAAATCTAACTTTGAATAAAATTTTATTAAATCAATTTTGTTCTTTGTTTTAGGATATTGAATTATTTTTAAATTTTTTTTTTGCTTAAAATTTAAATTTAATTTTTCTTCGAAGTTTTTATCGCCTAGAAAGTGAATTATAGTTTTTTTTTTACTATCTCGAGAAAAATTTTTAATGATTTTTGAAAATAAATCAAAACCTTTATGGTGTTGCTTTAAGCCGTCAACACAATAACCAAGATTCAAGTTATTATTTTTATATTCAATTTCATTTTTTTTAAAAAAGTTAGTATCCAAAGTATTTGCTATTTTAAAAGTATTTATTCTTCTAAAATCTTTATTTAAATTTACTTTTTTTTTTACCCACATCGATGGTGCTATGAAAGCTGCAACTTTTAATTTTTTTTTTAAAGTGTAGATTTTATTATCAATGTAATATTCAAAAAAATTTTTTTTTCGATTTAATATTTCATTATATTCTAAATGGGATGTGGGTAAAATAGGCCACAAATCATGTAATGTCCAAACTACTGGTAAATCAATTTTATTTATCTCTTTTAAAGAAATTGTATTTGAGGCTATGTAATGTAAATGTAGTATATCTGGATTAAATATAGAGATTTTTTTTTTAACATTAGTATTAAAGAAATTAAATGAATGTATCGTCTTAGATTTTCTATATACTATCTTTCTAAGTGAGATTTCAACTAATCTATAAAAAAAATAAAATAATTTTTCAAAAATAGTATTATTCAATTTTTCACTTTTTCGATTATTTTTATCAATTACAAAAATTTTTGATATTACACCGTTTTTATTAAGTGATATATTCAGGCGGTTTGCTGCTATAGACGCACCTCCTCTATTGTCTGAAAAACAGATGTGTGCAACTTTAATTTTTTTTTTTATTTTCATTTATTTATGAATTAAAAATAATTAGTAGATAAATAAGGTTTTTATGTGTTTTATCTAAAAACTAAAATATTTAATAATATAATAAAATTTTAGCTTAAAATAAGTATATTTAAAAAATTACATTAAAATTAAATAATTATTTTATTATTTAGTGAGAAGAAATAAATTTTATAATAAGCAACTCAACTTTTTAAACCAATAAGCATTGCATGATAATTTAGAGAGCAAATAAAACGATTTGATCAACAATATAAAAGAGTATGTATTTATTTATTTTAAGTAAAGTTTTGAGTAAGTGTTATTAATTTTATCTTTATTGAGGATTAGCAAAATCAAAAATAAAATTAGAAAAATTGTTAATGAACTAAACAAAATCAATGAAAATAAAGAAATATAAATTAATAAGTTATTAAAATAATTATCTTCAAAAAAATTAATTGTCATGCTTAGAAATATTATAAATATAAATGGCAATTCTCTACCTAGTTTAAATACAGAAAAAGTTGGTAATTCATATGTTAAATAAACAAATATAAAATACGATAAATGCATTAAAAATAAAATCATTAAGAATTTTTTCAGATTGCTTGAAGAAAAAATAACTGAAGAAATAAAACAAATATAAAATAAAAAATATCTTAAAAAATGATCAGCGCTCCAATTTTCAATATATAAATACGATTGTCTTAAATACATAAACTCTTTTGCTAAATCTAAATATTCCTCATCCTTTATGAAAGAAGCATGTGATAAATTAAATATAACAAGCATTATTACGCTTATTAAAAATAAAGTAGTTATTTTAAAATTGTATTTTCTTAAAAAAATAAATGCAGCAAAAAAAACATAAAAAGGTATGGTGACTGGAAGATGCATCAAAGAACCAAGAAAAGCTATTGGAATAGAATAATATGGTTTATTTTGTAATATCAAATAAATTGAAAACAAAGTTAAAACATAACCAGTAGACCTATATGAATAACTAATCTCATGAAAAGAAGCTAAACTTCCACTAAATAAGATATAATTAGAACTTATTACAAAACCAAATAGAATATAATTTAACAATGTTTTCTTTGTTAAAAAATGATCAAAAATTAAATAACAAATTAAAAAAAATAAAAAATTTTGTACTGTTATAAATAAATAATATAGTTGCAAAGGCTCAAATATTTTAGATAGTTGTCCCATAAAAACAAACCACAAACTTCTTTCCTCAGAATTTGCGAACGACATTAAATCTAAATTTAACGAAAATTCTTTGATATATAAGAAAAAATGATGCCATATTTGATCATTAGGATAAGAATAAACTAAACCTGTTCTTAAAAAAAATACTATTTCAAAAAATATTGATAAAAAAACAATAAGTTTAAAATTAAAATTTATTTTATTTTGTACAAACAATATTGCCCCTCACAAACTTTTTTTGAATAATTTATTTTAGGTCTTTTAATATCAATTAAATATTTTATGTTATTCTTTTTAAACTCATTATCTAAATTATTTGAAATATCACAAACTTCTTTTTTATTTAAATTTAAAAGTTTTAATATTTTATTAATATAGTTTATTCTTTTTTTATCTTTTTGAACTAATTGATTTTCACAATATTCATATGCATATGCCAAATCAAAACGTTTTTTATATTTTTCAAAATATGGTTTACCAGCGTAATAAGATATGCCTAAAGATTTAGTATCAATATAAATGGGATTATTAAAATAAAATCTCAGATCAGAAAAAGTATTATCAACCAATGACAAAGGAAGAAAAATCATTTCATTCGGTTTAAGTTGATTTTCAATTTTTTTGATAAATTTTATTCTTGTATAATCAACAGTAGATAGAGGTAAACATTTTTTACCCTCACATTTATGCTCAAAATAATCTACTTGTTTTAATCTTACAAAGTAAGGTTCAATTGATAAGTAATTATATCCGACAGATTTTTGAAGTAGTTTGAAAAAGCTAAATTTTCCTTCTAACAAATAAAAGTAAGTTGAATTTAATATTACACACACAAATAAAGATATTGCTAATTGTCGAACTAAATACATGTTGTTTGTTCTTTTTTGATTTTTAAGTTTATATTTTGTATATAAAAAATTATTATCACAAAATGAAACAAATATATAACCTTATAGGGTCTAATTCTAATATAGCTAAATATTTGTTCGATGAACTTAAAAATAAAGATTTTGAAGTCAACAGATTTACACATCTGGATGAAAATATGTTCGAAAATTTTGAGAAAAATTCAACAAATTTCCACATTAACATCTATTTTTCAATAATTAGAGACGATATAGACTCTAGTATTAATCATTTGAAAAAATATTTAAATATTTCTGTTAAAAATAACTCAAAATTCTTTTACATATCGAGCATTAATGCAAAATTTCCAAAATGTTCAAATTATTCTAAAATTAAATCTGAATGCGAAAAAATTGTTTTGCAAAATAATGGAAAGATAATTAGACTTGGACTAGTTATATCTGAAAATCCATTTGGTCCTTATAAATCTCTTAAAAGTTTATCAAATTTCCCAATAAATTTTATATTTTCAAATCAATCAAAAGTTTTTACTACAAATATTGGTGACTTTTTGGCTTTTGACTTTAACAGTTCTCATAAAACTATAAGTGAAATTTTTAGTAATAAATATAATCTAAATGATTTTATAAAAAAAAATCAAATAAAGAAAAAAAGTTTCAATTTTAATCTTGTTTTTTTTGTAAAAATTCTTGTTTTTATAAATAAATTTATTTGTTTAAAGGGGATATTGGGTAAAGTTCTAACACTAACCTGCGTAAAAGATGAAAAAAAAATTATATAAAAAAACAAACATTGTAATTACTGGAGCTGCAGGTTTCATTGGATCTCATGTGGCTAATTTTTTTTTATCAAAGAATTATAAAGTAATTGCAATTGATAATCAAAAATTTGGTAATTGGTCTAATTTAGATAAGAAAGATAAAAAAATTGAAATTTTAAATATTGATATTAATAAAATATCTATACTTAGATTAAAAAAAATCTTTAATAAAAATACAATTTTAATTCATCTTGCGGCAGAAAAACATAATAATTCTTTGAAAAATCCAAAAATTATTTTCGAAACAAATTGTATTGCTACCAATAAAATATTTAAAGTTGCTTCTGAATTAAAAATAAAAAAAATTATATTTAGTTCATCTTTGTATGCTTATGGTTCTCAAAAATTACCAAAAATGAATGAAAAGATGATTTGTAGTCCGAAGACAGTTTATGGAATTTCAAAATTGGCAGGTGAATATTTGGTGAGAATGTATTGTGATCAGAATAAAATTCCATTTTCAATTTTACGTTTGTTTTTTGTTTATGGTCCTAAACAACACACAGGTCAAGGTTATCCATCAATTATAGTAAGAAATTTTAAAAGAATTAAAAAAAATCATAGACCTATTATTGTTAATAATGGCAAACAAACTTTAGATTATGTTTATATTGATGATGTGGTCAACGCTATATACAAATGTACAAGATCAAATAAAAGTGATGTATTTAATGTTTCCTCTGGAACGGGCATCAGTATTAATAAATTGACTAAAAATATGATCAAAGTATCAAAGAAAAAAATTAATTATATTTATAAAGGCTCCGATTGGACCAAAGAAACTTATAGGGTTGGGTCTAACTCTAAAATTTCCCACAAAGTTCAATGGAAACCAAAAGTTAATATGCTTAAAGGTTTGCAAAACGTATGGAATTGGATCAACCACAAAATATAGATTTAACTATAATTGCTCCTTGTTACAATGAGCAAGATAATATCTTTGCTCTTGTTTCTGAAATATCAAAAGTTTTTAGTATTGAAGATATAGTTGTGGAACTAATTCTAGTTGATGACGCCAGTAAAGATCAAACTAAAAGCGAGATAAATAAGTTAAATAATAAATTTAATGATATTTATATTAAAAAAGTATTCCATACTAAAAATGAAGGAATTTTCAATTCATGGAAAACAGCTCTAAAAATTGCTAAAGGTGAAGTTATTTGCTTTATAGATGCTGATTTACAAAATCCCCCTAAAGAAATTTTAAATCTGCACAACAAGTTAATAAATAGTCACTATGACTTGGTGCAAGGTAGTCGAAGTTTAATTGGACGAGAAGTTGATACTAGATATATTTTAAGTGTTAGTTTGAATTTCATTCTTAATTTTATTTTTGGCATGAAAACAAAAGACAATAAGAGTGGTTTTATTTTGGGCTATAAAAATTGCATTGAAAGCATCCTTAATTTTAAATTTAATTATTTTTTTGCTCATACTTTTTGCAGGATAGCAGCAGAATTTAAAGGATTTCAAGTTACTGAAATTGAAACTTTATTTGACAAAAGAAAAGCGGGGAAATCCTTTCTAAGTGCATTTCCAATAGTTGCAATTTTTAAAGTTTTATATGATATTTTTTTAGGTCTAGTGGAGTTTAGAATAATAGAAAAAAAAAGGAATGAATTTGATTGCTTCTTAGATTTACATAGTCCATTAAAAGAACCACAAAACTTAAGTTTTTTTAGAAATGTAATTTGGAAAATTTATGTTTTATTAACCCCACTTCATAAGTGGATGATTGGATCTAAATTTTCTAATTATTATGACTCTTTAAAAAGGACACAGTACTTATCAAATGATGATTTAAAAAAATTACAATTAAACAGGTTGCAGAAACTGATTAGACATGCTTACTGGCAAGTTCCATATTATAAAAAAAAATTTGATGAATTAAATTTAAAACCAAAAGATATTAAATCTTTAAA
>MDTG01272835.1_pt1 | contig 10419 bp, 11 predicted proteins | sample 811421 | NCBI WGS metagenome assembly MDTG01 (sample SAMN05326645, study PRJNA326480) | marine metagenome | isolation source: seawater | place: Pacific Ocean: South East | collected 2011
CCAATTATCGTTTGCTTCTAAAACTTTAGTTGCTAAATCTATAGATTGAATTTTTTCTGATGATATTTCTTCTAAATAAGTAACTACTTCATCAGGAAGAGTTGTAGTAGTTGTCGTCGTCGTATCTTCTGGAGTAGAATCTTCCACTATTGGCTCTACAATCTCTTCAGCAACAGGTTCAATCTCTAAATCATTGTTTGTTGCAACCCTGTTTATGAATGTATAAGTTGTTGCAATCATGCCAATAAGCACTAATGGCAAAACTAATCTTCCTGGTTTAGGATCATCATTAAATGTTTCCATGTTTATAGTTTATCAAAGATGTTGATAATATCTTGAGTTATTAACTCCCAATCAACATCTTCATATTTTGTAACAGTTATAAACCCAGGGCCCAAGAATACTGAAGATACACCTTTGATACTATTCAGATTTTTCATTATTTCATCTTCTTGAATATCAACTTCGATCTTTTTGGCATTTGGATTTGGGGTGTCAATTAATTCCATATTAATAGTTAATTTTAATATAAAAATCATTAATATATGACAGTATGAATTATCAAAATTTTAATCAGGAAATAAACAGTTTAAATTTCCAAAAAAAATATTTCTTTAGTATTTTTGGATTATATTTATTCTCGCTTGGAACTACTATCTTAGGCTATTCTATATATCTCTTACTAGAGTCAATTGGTTTAGTAAATAAATCAGTAATTACCTGGAATGCCCAAGGTTTATTCTGGTTTTTAATATTATTTTGTGTTGCTTTATTCGTTTTGTTTATACCTATAGAATTTTTAAATGTATTCAAAATTTATAACTTAACTTTTAAAGACTTGATAATCAATATTATTTTTGTTATTTTGACTTCACTTATTACGTTAATTTTCTTTCAATTCTTTTTAAATCCATCTAATTTAATAATAGGTGATATCATTGACATCGGAAAAGCAGTTTCTTTTTCTGGATTTATTGCAATTCCCCTAATGTTGTTTTTACAACATAATTTAAAAAGAAACATAGATTTTTCTGACACTTTTTCATACAGTCTAATTTATTTTGGTTGGGTAATATCTTCCCAAATATTTATTTAGAACTACATTCTAACTACTGGCTGAATCCCTAATGATTTCATAAGTAATTTTGAATAACTTTGAAAGTAATGAGTAATTTTAAGTTTATTAAACGTCTTTGTTTCATTTTTGTTTTCTAAAATATTCTCATTTTGATACATTGAATTAAAAAGATTTGATAACTCATACAAATAGTCTGCAAGATGATGGGGTTCATTGTTATCTAAAGCTTGGATAAAATAATATTCAAATTTTAGAAAACTTCTTAACAAATTATTGTCAGTTTCATCTAATTCAGAGAAAACTAAATTTATACTACTTATATCAATATTTGAATCTTGAAGAAGTTTTTTGGCTCTGACATAAGCATACTGAACATAGATACCGGTCTTACCACTAATGTTTGTAAATTTATCAAGATCAAACTTATAGTCAGTCCTTCTGTTGGTTATTAGATCGCTAAAAGTTAAAACTGTATTTGCAAGTACTATATTTGTTTCTTCGTCTAAATCTTTATTTATAGTTTTTAGTTTAGATAGGGTTTCTTCAAACAAATCTGTCAATTTTTTTGTATGGCCATCTCTCGTTTTAAAAGGATTGCCATTCAAATCATTCACGGTTCCAAACTCTACATGCGTATACTCTTCTTGACCAAATCCAAAATATTCTATGGATTCAAAAAGTTGTTTAAAATGCAATTTTTGCCTCTTGTCAACAATGTAAAGAGCTTTATCAAATTCACCTTCTTTTTTTCTATTAAGAACTGTTGCAAGATCGGTTGTTAAATAAAGATATGATCCATCGGACTTTGTTATGAGAATTTTTGGTTCAGTCTCTAAATTAGAAACATATGCACCATTATCTATGGATATTTTTTTATTTTCCTTTAAGTTGTTAATCATTTCTGGAATTAGATTATTAACATCACTTTCTCCCATCCATAAATCAAAACTATGGTTAAGCTGCGACAAAATTTTTTTTATTTCTTTTACAGATATTTCTCTTAAACTTTTCCAATTATTTATCAGCTCATTTTTGTTTTCACTTAGTTCTTTATTTATGTTTAATGCCATTAATTTAAAACCATCATCTTCCTGGTATAGTTTCGATGCTTTAGGATAAATTTCTTCTAGATTTTCTATCGTTATATTTTTAAAATCAAGTTTATTTTTTCTGATATAACATATTATTTGAGCAACTGGCATGCCCCAATCACCTAAGTGAATATCATTCATAACATTATGTCCGGCCAATTTATTTATGTTATATAGACTTCTGCCAATATTTAAAGATCTTAAATGTCCTACATGAAGAGGTTTACCAATATTTGGTCCTCCATAGTCAAGAATTATTTTTTTTTGATCAGTAGATTTGATATTATCAATTAAATTTTCATGATTATTTAGATACATTTCAATATTAATTTCAAGATTTATAAAGTAATTTTTGGTAAATTCATAATTTTTTATTATTGGTTCATTATCTAGTATTTTTATAAATGACCTCTCCAAGTCTTTAATGTCATTATTTTTTTGAAATTTTACTAGATTATTTATTTGAAAATCAAAATTTGGTACATTTGAAGATCGTACAACAATAGATTCATAAATATTTCTATTACTTAAATCATTTTCTAAGTTGCTAATCAAGTTCGTTAGTAGATACATTTATTTACTTAAATATTGTTTTATAAAATAAATTATAAATAAAAAATTATCAACTAAATACCGTCTAAATAATCTTTTTGGTTCTTGTATCAGTCTTAAAATCCATTCCAATCCAAGATTTGCCAACCATTCAGGTGCTTTGTACTTAGTTCCCGCAACCCATTCAAACACTGCACCAACACCAACTATGTTTGAGTTTATATTTTGAGTTTTTCTTAATAAATTTATAAATCTTTCTTGTTTTGGAAAACCAAGTGAAACCCAGATAATATCTGGTTTTTTTGTTAGTAAATCATCTAAATGTTCATTAGAAACAAGGTCATTAGCTTCAAGTATTGGTGGACAATAAAAACCTTTTATATTTATATCTGGATATTGCTTTTTTAATTTTGAAATCATTTTTAATGTGATTTTTTTGTTGTTGCCAAAAAAATAATGACTCGTGTTGTAAGGAAGACCTTTTTCTACTGTGCTTAAAAAAACGTTATATCCATCAACTCTTTTTTGTTTAGTTTTGTATAAATACATTGATGATTTTGCAACCGGAAAACCATCTGGACATTTTACGTTAAAGGAATTTACAATTTCATTTAACTCAGGATCTTTATAAGCCCTTACCAAAGTATTAACATTACAAATAGCAACATCTGTTTGTTTTCCTTCAATTAAAATTGTCGAAACCTCTTTGATATTTGTAACAGATATATCAGTTTTTAAAATTAGAACACTATCCATTATTCAAACTATTATATAAATAAAAATCTTCTTAAATATGTAAAATATAAACTATTTAAGCGCCCGTAGCTTAACTGGATAGAGCATCTGACTTCGGATCAGAGGGTTGGGGGTTCGAGTCCCTCCGGGCGTGCTAGTTATTTATAAAATTTAAAATATTGCTAACTCTAGTTTCAAGTGATATTGGTTTTAAATTTTTTTTTGATATTGGTTCAATATTTTCTAATGAATTTAATGCAGATACAAAAGAGTCTTCATTATTTTCTTTAAAGAACACTATATTTTCAGAAAAAGGTAATGATTTGTGAGAGTAAAAATCTACCGCCAAAATTTTTAATTCACCATATAGGTATTCAAAATACTTTAATGGTGAAGTATATTTTACAGAGTGAATATTCTTAGAGCTATTTATTAACAATCCAATTTCAGAGCTTTCTATTTCTTTTATTGCAAGTTTTCGACTTAATCTATCTTTAACAACTACTTTTGATTCTAAGTTATGTTTTTGAATATATTTATTGAGAACTTCCACCTCTGATGTTGGACCACCTATTATTTTTAGAAAATAATTTTTTTTCAGTTTAGGATTTTTGAAGCAATCAATAACAAATTTTAAATTTCTACTTTCATCAAATCTATTTAAATTTCCAAGAAAAATTAGCTGACCTGATTCTTTTTGAATTTTTTCAGTAAAAATACTTACGTCCACTCCGTTTTGAAGAATAATTAATTTTTTATCATATTTTTTTTGTTCTATTCCTGAATCTAAACAAAGTTGTTTATTTAAAAAAATAATTTTTGAATTATTATATTTGATTGATTTTTTCATTAATATTTTTCTTATTTTTGATAATTGGTGGCATTCAAATGTTACTTTCAACCCCTTTTTAGATAAAAAATAAAATACCCAGTCTGACCTTGTTATGAAAAATTTATTTGAATTTTTTGAAATTTTTTTACATTGTTTTTTAGACCAAGAATAATGACTAAAAAGATATGAAAGTTTTTTAAAATGCCCAAACTTACCAAATGGTAAATTGTGTTGAGTTGCTTCTATTTTAAGATTTTTTGGAATTTCATAACTTTTATTTAGAAGTTCGACATTATCTGAGCTAGTTATTTCTCGTTTTGGAAAAATTAATTCAACATCTGAAACTTTTAAACAAATATATTTAAGATTTTCAAATGTTTGAAATGTATTAGCTTTAATTGATGGAAAGCTTTGGTAGGTTATATATACTAATTTATCCATCAACTTTATCGTTCTTCCTGTTTTTTTCTAATAATAAAAAAGTACATATCAATAAAATCATTGATTGCATATATAAAACTGAATCACTTTTTAAAAAATTTAAAATCAAAAAAGCTGACAAATATCCAAAGATATTGTTGTTTTCAAAATTTTTAAAAATTAAATACATTGAAAGAATCAATAAAATTATTCCTAAAAGACCAAAAAATACATACAAACTTAGAAATGAGGAATGAGGTAAATATAAACTTTCTAACTTTTCTTTAGGCACATCAAGTCTAATTTTGTGGCTATAAAGGTAATCATTTAATTGAATCGGACCTTTACCAAAGATTACTTCAATTGCTGAAGGATTAAATTTTGCGATAAATATCCCCCACATTTCTGTTCTATTTATCAAAAATGCAATTACTGAAACAAAGGCAACCAAATTTGGAATTAGAGGCAAGTTCAGTTTTACGGTTAGTAAATCAACCAAAAACTTATATGTTGATGATGCGTTTGACCTATTTTCTTCTTCCAAGAGTATAGAATTTAAATCTCTTTCTATCATTTTTTTCTCTACTTTAAGGTAGCTTTCATAATTATCACTACCTGGATAAAAGTTTTGATGTAACGTGGCTTCGTATACTAATTCAGTGCTTAAATATGAATAAGTTTTTATTTGTGTAAACATAAAAAGTCCAACTATAGCAATAAGTAAGATACCAAAGATTAAGTAAATTTTCCTATGTCTAAAAAATGAGGAAGTTATTAGAACTGAAAATATCGAAATTAATATAAGTGATAATATTGCAGCAAAATTATTGCTTCTATACAAACCATAAATTACAGGGATTATTAAAAATGAATAATATTTTAACGAAAGAATTTTATTTTTATAAATATACAAAAAAAATAACAATATTATAAATCCATAGAACTCTCCTATAGACTCTGCGCTAGGGGAAAAACCTCTCCAAGTATTTCCTGCAATACTAGAGAACTCCTTCATGCCTCTTTTGTTTTGTCCAAAAAAATAATAATTAAAAAAGTTTCCAAATGGAGATATTGATCCAATTATCCCAAGTATGCTTATGAGTCCTCCACTAATCAATGAATTTTTAATAAACTCTTCGTAACTGAAATTATTAATTGATATATCAACAAGATAAATTATCCCTTTTATCACTAGATAAAATACAACTATCCAAAACAATTGTGATTGAGTATTTAAGACGCTATTTGAGAAACCCCTTAATTTATCACCATCAAAAAAGAAGTCATTAGTTTCTATGTTTAAAATCCACACAATAGAAAAGATAAAATATGTTAAATCATATATGTTTAGACTATGATTTGAATTTAACTTTATCACACCAAAAAAACATAAGATGACGAGGTAAAAGTTTATATTCATTCCAGAATAAGTTCCAGTTATTAAGAAAACATATGGAATGTAATTTATTAATTTTGTAAATCTTGTTTCGAATGTATCCTTTATTAATAAACTTAACAATAAAAGAAATAAAAAATTCCCCCATAAATAATAATTTGTAAATGAAATTTCATTGTTATAAAGAATATTTGTTTGTTTATAAAATCTACTTTCGGCAAAATATTGAAAAAGAAATAGAAAAGGGATTGATATTATGTATTTCTTGTCAATTGATTTATAGTCGTTAGTTTTTGGAATAAGCATCAAGACAGATAGCCAAATTAGGGATTGAATAATTAAATTACCTGAAGTATTTGTTCCCACAGAAACCATGAAGGTATCATTTATTTTGTCAACACCAGTTATTTTTCCAAAACAGTTTAAATCAGCATAGTTGTTATGGTTTATGAAAAGCGTTTTGTCTGTACTAATGTTTTCAAAGTAAAATTCAATTAGAGAAATTTTACAAGTTGATGACTGATAATAACCAATAGATGAATCATCTAATTCGACAGCCTTTACATTGTCGTCATTATCAAACATTCCAAAAGGAATAATTAATATCAGTATTATAAAAATAAATGATAAAAAATTAAGTTTCATAGCTTTTATTTTTTTTAATTAAGCGAAAAATAAAATAGCCTGCAAATAAAAAAAGAGTAATTGAAAGAAATAAAACGTCTCCGCCAACTTCAAAATTATCTTGACTCCATCCTCCATTTACATAGTGTGCACATTCAATCCACGAATTAACATTAATTATATTTCCGTCAGCATCAAATAGTCTTATTGCGATAAATGAAGGATCATTTTCAAATATAAAGTTTGGATCATTACCAATTTCGACTAATTCTTGATCCAATGGCCTAGATCCACAAATTCTTTCAATAGTTATTAAATTTTCTTCCATTTATTTCTTCTAAACAGAATTATATTATTGGAATTTTTCTTATTTTATTAAAATATAAGTTCTTAATTAATTAAGTAAATAAATTTAAAATTGATAAAATTTTATTTATGAATGGCGATCCAGGATATTTTGGACCACAGTCAATGATGTGGAAAGTAAATCGTGAAATAACAGTTCTTTTTGGAGGTGCCCGTGCACTTCTTATGCATGCAGCTCATCCATTAATTGCTGCAGGAGCAAGACAAACTTCTTTTTATCAGAGAGACCCTTGGAAGAGGTTAATTAGAACCTTATCATTACAAAATTCTGTTACATTTGGTAGTAAAGATGAAGCCAATCAAAGTGCCCATCGAATTAACAAACTGCATGAAGTCATAAAAGGTAAAGATTCAGTAACTGGTGGTATTTATGATGCTTTAGACCATGAACAATTACTTTGGGTACATGCATGTTTACAGGTATCTTCAATCTACTTCTATGAAAAGACAGTAAAAAAACTCTCAGAAGAAGAAAAGAACAAGTACCATTTGGAAAATATGCTGGCTGCAGAAATGGTATTGATCGATATTTCAAAAATGCCAACAACACACAATGATTTAAAACAATGGGTTATTGATAAAAGTAGATCAAATAATTATCTCCAAATGACAGACGTTGCAAAAGATGTACAAGAGATTATATCTGGAGGACCTGTACCAAAACATATCAAACCTATATGGCCTTTCATTTCATTTACTGCTTTTAATACCTTGCCAAAAGAGTTTAAAGAAATCTATGGCATTAAAACAACCAAAATTAAAACGATAATTTTAAATTTTAATTTGTTAATTTTAAAATTTACAAGACCTCTGTTGCCACCATTTTTTAGATTAATTCCGCCTGCAAGATGGGCAAAACAAAGAATGTTAAGAAAACCAAATTTAAAATTTGAAGATAAAGCTAGGATTTGAAAGTGGAAATAGATGAAAATAACTTAAAAAAAGAGTTAAATAAAAATTTAGAAAAAGTTTCAAAAGAGATTGCAAATATTTTAGAAGAGTTAGAAAATAGAAATTATTCCCTTAGCGATAATGATTTAATTCAAAAACTTACTAATTCAAAACTAGAAATAGATAGAATTGTTGCAATCGAAGAAGAATAGTTATTTATTAGTATTTAAGACAATTAATATAGTTAATTGGGGTCGGTAGCTCAATTGGTAGAGCAGGAGCCTTTTAAGCTCAAGGTCGTGGGTTCGATTCCCACCCGACCCACTTTACCTTCCTTTTATATCAGACTTAAACATTGAAAATGGGGTCTTAAGAATAATTATTAAATCTAGTAATAGACTCCAGTTATCAATATATTCAATATCGTACTCATACCATATTGAAAATTCGTCAGTATTTCTTTCATTAATTTGTAAAAGTCCAGTCAGTCCTGGTAATACATTTAATCTTCTCATGTATTTTTTTTCAAACATTTGGGTATCTTCTTCAAACAGAGGGCGCGGACCTACCATTGACATTTCGCCTTTTAAAATGTTGATTAATTGAGGTAATTCATCAATACTATACTTCCTAATAAATTTAGATCCATTTAATAACCTTGGATCATCTGAAATTTTAAAAAGAGGACCAGAACTTTTACTTAGTGACTCGAGCTCTTCTCTTTTTTTATGAGAATTAATTTTCATAGTTCTAAATTTGTACATCTTAAATAATTTTCCATGTAAACCAACTCTATTTTGCCTAATTATAATTGGTAATCCATCTAGAAAAAAAATGTAGATTCCTGTAATGACAAAAATTGGTAATAAAATAATTAATAAAACTAATGAAGTTACTATATCCATTAACCTTTTGATTATATATTTTGCCCCATATTGAATATCATTATTGAAATAAACTAATTTATAATCTGATAAAATCGTCTCTCTATTTAAAAATAACTTGTTAAATTCAATTGAGTGATTTGAAATAATCAAAACTTTTTTGTTTAAACTAATTAAATATTCTTCAATTTTTTCATCAATTTTTTTCATGTTTCCAAAATTTATAACTACAAGATTTACATTCTCCTTTTTATTTATTGAATCGATTTTTTCAGACATATTTTTATAGTCGTTAATATCTACAAGATTAAAATCTTTGATTAATTTTCTAAAAGTTAATAGTCTTAAATTCCTAAATATTGAATCTTTCTCAAGATTAAATGTGATAAATTTTTCATTGGTTACTGATCTTCCGATGATACTTGAAATAAATTCTGTATTTCTAAAAAAAAGAAGTATTAATGGAACGATAAATAAGTATAAAAATAAATAACCTCGAGAGATTAAGTTTGAAAATCTAAAAAAAGTAATAAAAATGATTAAAGACGTTGTCCATGTTAAAAAAATTGAAAAATATTCATCGAAGAAACTTCTATCTAATGAAAAACTTAGCTCATTTACGTATGTGTAAAATTTTGTTGAATAAAGAAATAACAAAAATAGGAAGATAAAGAAAGAAATAAAAATATCAATTTTTACAAGATTTTCAGGAATAAATGAATAAAATCTTTCTCTATCTTCAAATAAATTAGCATCAATTTGAAGTCGAAACTCATTTGATGGAATTAAAAAATTATCGAAATAATATATTGTTAAGTAAGTTAAAAGAATTTGTAGAGTAATAAATCTTATTCCATATTTTGTCAAAGATTTTACATTCATACACTACAATTCTATATTTAATTCAATCTAAAAGTTAATAATTTATTTTTCAGTAAAACTAAATTAAGATCCTTAAAAATAGATTATATTAAAAATCTTTAATAGTATTTTTATTTTCATCGGTTAATATCATATACATAGAAATTGGGGGCGTGGTAAAGTCTGGAGTTTACGCCTGCCTGTCACGCAGGAGGTCGCGGGTTCGAATCCCGTCGTCCCCGCTGAAAGGCCAGATAGCTCAGTCGGTAGAGCACTTGTCTGAAAAACAAGGGGTCGGCAGTTCGATTCTGCCTCTGGCCACAGGGTTTTCCATTCTTAAAATGAAAACATCATACGATATATCATCCAAATTTATATAATTTATTTATGAATTTTTTTCAACTTATTTATGCTTACATTAAAAAAAATCTTAAAACCGCTCAAGAAATAGAAGATTCCGAGGAAAGAAAAAAACAATGGATCAAAATAGTTTTTGGCATTGTACTTGCTCTAGGATATGGCGGACTTCATGTTCCTCCAAATGTAAGCGTTAGTGAAGTTATTTATGCTCTAGGAATTCTTTTTATAACTTTATATGTTGTATTCCAGGCTTTAAAATACTTTAAACTCATTTAAAACAATTAAGATACATATATGTTTCATAGATTTAAAAACTTAGATAAAAAACA
>MDTG01351522.1_pt1 | contig 10419 bp, 11 predicted proteins | sample 811421 | NCBI WGS metagenome assembly MDTG01 (sample SAMN05326645, study PRJNA326480) | marine metagenome | isolation source: seawater | place: Pacific Ocean: South East | collected 2011
TTTAAGACTAATATGATTTATGAATCTGATTAAGTCAACAAGCACATTTAGTTTCTTTACCTTAATAAGCAGAATTCTTGGGTATTTAAGAGATGTATTGATAGCAATTTATCTTGGTTCTGGTCCAGTAGCTGATGCTTTTTTTGTAGCATTTAGAATACCAAACACATTTAGAAGATTATTTTCCGAAGGGACTTTTAATGCTGCTTTTGTTCCTAGCTATTCATCAGAAATGATTTTAGGAAAAAAAAGATCTCAAAAATTTGCAAATAAAATATTTAACTTACTTTTAATTGGATTGTTATTGATTGTATTAGTTATTGAAATATTTATGCCGTCATTTGTCTTTATTATTGCACCAGGTTTTTTTGATAATTCTGATAAACTTGACTTAACTATTGCGCTTACAAGAATTACGTTTCCTTTTTTATTATTTGTTAGTTTATCTTCATTTTTTTCAGCTGTATTAAATTCACATAATAAATTTGCCATTGCTTCAGCAGCACCAATTATTTTAAATATATTTTTAATTTTAATTTTGATTTTTCAAAGCTATTTGAATGATGATTTGGTATTTTATCTTGCATATGCGGTAACTTTCGCAGGTGTAGTACAACTAATTTTTCTACTTTTTTTTATAAAAAAATTTTACTTTCCAAAAATTATATTTAATTTCAAAATTGATTATAAGGTTAAATTATTTTTTAAAAAACTTTTACCAAGTATATTTTCATCAGGCGTTACTCAAATAAATATATTGGTTGGAACAATTATAGCATCTTTTCAAGCGAGCGCTGTTTCCTATCTTTATTATGCAGATAGAATATATCAGATAAATTTAGCAATAGCTGGTATTGCTATTGGAACTGTACTTTTGCCAAATTTAACTAAACATATTCAATCTAAAAATAAAAATAAAATTGATTTTATTCAAAATAAAGCATTGGAACTAAGCTTATTTTTAAGTTTACCTGCAACTTTTGCACTATTAATAGCAGCTGAAGAGATAACTTCTTCTTTATTTGGTTATGGATCATTCGATACATTAAGTGTAAAAAATTCTTCAAATGCATTATTTTATTTTGCTTTAGGACTTCCTGCATTTGCAATTATAAAAATATTTTCAAGTTTTTTGTTTGCAAGGCATAACACAAAGATACCTTTTTTCTTTTCAGTTTTTTCAGTATTTATAAATATTATAGTTAGTATTTATTTTTTTAATAAAATAGGATTTATAATTATTCCTATATCAACAACTATATCATCTTGGTTGAATGTGTTATTACTTTTAATTTATTTGACAAATAAAGAATATTTTTTAATAAAATTTGATCTTATTAAATCTTTTTTAAAAATTGCTTTATCTACAGCTTTAACATCGTTTATTTTTTATAATTTAATAAATTATTTTAGCAAAAATTTAAGTTATGGCAGTGAATATAAACTTATGACTATTATTTTATTGGTAATTATTACGTTTATTATTTATGTTTTGATTTCTATACTTACAAAAGCTTTTAAAACTTCAGATATTAATTTAAGGTATTAATAAAATGGTAAAAAAAATTTTTTCAGGAGTTCAGCCAACAGGAAATCTTCATTTAGGTAATTATATTGGAGCAATAAAAAATTTTGTTGATTTGCAAAATCAAGATGGAAATGAATGTGTTTATTGTGTAGTTGATTTACACGCTGTAACGACAAAGCAAGATCCAAAAATCCTTAAAAGCAATATTAGAGAAACTACAGCTGCTTTCTTGGCTAGTGGAATAGATCCAAAAAAAAGTATTATATTTAATCAATCTTTAGTGCCAGCTCACTCTGAGGGATCTTGGATCTTGGGATGTATAGCTCGTATGGGTTGGTTAAACAGAATGACTCAATTCAAAGAAAAGGCTGGAAAAGATAAAGAAAAAGCAAGTGTTGGCTTATATATATATCCAGTTTTAATGACTGCTGATATCTTATTGTATGATGCAACCCATGTACCTGTAGGAGAAGATCAAAAACAACATTTGGAATTATCACGAGACATTGCAAAAAAATTTAATTTAGATTTTGATGCACCAGATTTTCTTAAAGTTCCAGAGCCTTTAATAAAAAAAAATTTTTCAAGAATTATGAGTTTAAAAGATGGAATGAATAAAATGAGCAAATCTGATCCATCAGAATTAAGCAGGATAAATTTAACTGATAGTAAAGATCAAATTGTTAATAAAATAAAAAAAGCAAAAACTGATAATGATCCATTGCCAGATAATGATGATAATTTAAGTAGAAGGCCAGAAGTTGAAAATTTATTGGGAATTTACTCTAGTTTAAATAGTCAAAGTTTGCAAAATACAATAAAAGAATTTAGTGGAAAAAATTTTTTAGAATTTAAAAAAAAATTAGCCGAAATTGTCGTGGAAAAGATTTCACCAATATCTATTGAAATTAATAAACTACAAAAAGACACTAGCTATATTGATAAAATTCTTAAAGAAGGTGGAAATAAAGCTAATTCCATTGCTTCAAAAAAAGTTGAAGAAATGAAGAAAATAATTGGTTTTTAACCATATTTTAATTTATAAAAATAAATATAATAAATTATGTTTGTACAAACTCAAAAAACACCAAATCCAAATTCTTTAAAATTCTTACCTGGGAAAAAAGTATCAGAAGATGGTCCATATGAAATTTTAAATAAAGATGAAACTAATAATTATTTAATCAGAAACATACTTTCGATAAACGGTGTAACCGGAATTTTTTTGGGTGAAGACTTTCTTTCTGTTAATAAAAATGAGAATGTAGATTGGGAAAATATTAAACATATAGTCATTTCCCACATAAATGAATATTATTCAGAGGGTAATGCATCTATAGTTTGTAAGGAAGCAAAAAATTCTATTGGTAATAATTATAATGAGATAGAAAAAAAAATTATTAAAATTTTAGAAACAAAAGTACGACCTGCTGTTGCAAGAGATGGAGGAGATATTAAATTTAAAGAATATAAAAATGGAAAAGTAAAGGTAGAACTACAAGGTAGTTGTTCCGGATGTCCATCTTCAACCTTGACGTTAAAGCAAGGTGTAGAAAATTTACTTTGTCATTATATTCCTGAAGTTAAAGAAGTTTTAGCAGTATAAAAATATTTAAAAATAATTATAATCCAAGTAATTTGTTATGGTGAAAAAAACTAGAAATGATTCGATTTATAAAAAACCTGTAGTTTCAAAAATAACAAGATTAAGAAAAAATTTTAATGAAGAAAATAAAAAAAACTATAAAAATTTTTATATATTTTCATTGGCAAGTTTCGTTTTAATTTTTTCTTTTTTTTCTTTACCCAATATAACAAATTACTTAGATGATAATTTTTCAAAAAGTAAAACAGTTATTAATGTTTCCAAAAAGAATTTTGAATTAACTCTTAAAAATAATAAAAATAATAAAAATATAAACATAGTAGAAAAAAGTTCTAATTTAGAAAATATTTTCGATGATATTGATGTATTTTCATCTGATGAACAAAATACTAATACTTCACGTTTAAGTGCCTCAACGATTGAGCAGTTATTTCAAGATACAAACTATAATTTAAAAAGAGTGAAAAAAACTAAATTAGTAAATATTGGTAATAATTTAGATCATCTTCCATCTGAAATGAAAAATATTGAAAATATAAAAAAAAGAAAAAATTTGTTTATTCAAATTGTTTTGCCATTAATAATTGAAGAAAATACAAAAATTAAATTAGATAGGAAAAAACTTTTTGTAATATTAAACAAAAATAGTAACTCTAAATCTGATATAGAATGGTTAAAAAAAAAATTTAAGCAATATGGTGTTGCAAAAAATGATTTATCCACATTAAAAATTAGAATGGATGAAATTCCAGTTTCATTAGCTATTGCTCAAGCAGCCAAAGAAACTGGATGGGGAACCTCAAGGTTTGCTCAAAAGGGAAATGCATTATTTGGTCAGTGGACTTGGTCAGGGAATGGAATTAAACCAGCGGCTGCTGACAGCGATTCAAGACATAAAGTTGCAAGTTTTAAAGTTCTAAAAGCTTCAGTAAAAGCTTATCAGAGAAATATAAATACTCATTCTAGTTACAAAAAATTTAGAAAAGAGAGAGCAATTCAAAGAGATAATTTTGGAAAATTAAAAAGTTTAGAATTAGTAAAATATCTAGATAAATATGCAGAGACAGGCATTGAATATACTAAAATATTATCAAAAATTATTAAGCAAAATTCTTTAACAGATTTTGATGATGTTAAAATTCTACCAACTAGCAAAAAACTTAAAAATTTAATTTAATTTATAGAAAACTGATTTCCAAGCCATCTCCAACCTTCAGAGTCTTTCATAGAACAATTAATTCTACCTCTTCTTTCATTAAATTTTTCCCCAAAAAAAATGTTTAATTTATTATTTACTAATTCTATATTTGTTTTATGCCATCCGTTGCCCTCATTTGAGTAGCAAGATATCCGATCTAAATTTTTTTGTTCATCAAAAAACTCAATAATCATTTCTGGTGGATTATTTATAGAGTCCACCAACTTATCTTCAGGAAAGATTTTATTGTATTGTAATGGTAAAAATTTAACTAATCTTTCAAATCTACTAAGATCTCCATACTCCTCATTTATTGGGAATCTTGGTAATTCATATTTGTCTTTATTTAAATCTATTACACCTGAATGTTGTCCAAATGCAAATTTAAAGTTTTTAGAAATATAACTTTTTTGTTCAAGAGAGTATTCTCCGAATGGATAAGAAAAAAATATTGGATTATAACCAATATTTTTTCTAAAAATTCTAATCGACTTATCTATATCATTTTTAAAATCTTTAAAATTATAGCTAACTAAATATTCATGTGAATGAGAATGATTTCCCAAAAATCCAAATTCCTCTTTTTCAATTTCTTTTATTTCATTCCAAGACATATATCCATATTTACCGATAGCATCTGTGGAAACAAATAATATAAAAGGTATTTTATTTTCTTTTAAATATGGCCATGCATTTTTATAAAAAGATGAAAATGCATCATCAATTGTTAGCAATATTTTTTTTTTAGATTTTGGAGTTTCGAATTCTTTTTCAAATTTTAATGGGTTATAGAATTTAAAATCATTTTTTTTTATTATTTGAATATGAGTTTTAAAAATATCCATTCGTATATTTGTTGATGGGTATTTATTTTCATCAAATCTATGATACATTAAAGATAGAATTCCCTGCTCATTATGATGATATTTTTTATTTACATCGTCAGCATAAGCATTTAAAAAAAATAAATAAAATATGAAAAATCTTATAATAGATGCGGCAAATGATAAAATTATTTTTTCGTTCATTACTAAAAATCAATCATATACCACGAGCCATATAAACAGTAGAGAAAATTTTGACAGGTTTATGAATCTTCTCTTGTTTTTTTTAAAAGAAAATAAAATAAAATTAGATGATGTAGATAGAATTTTTGTGAATAAAGGACCAGGTAAATTTTCAAGCTTAAGAATTTCTGTATCAATAGCAAAAGCTATATCATTAGTGAAAAATATAAGCTTGTCTGGCTACGATTCAAGAATTGTTGATAGTGGAAATTATAAAAAACTGTTGGAATTAGACAAAAAAAATTTAAAAAATAATGATTTGATTAAACCCCTTTATTCGAGTTAAAATATAAAATGTCTGAAACTATAGAACAAAAATGTATATCAAAAGGAGTTAAACTTACTGATCAAAGAAAGATTATTGCAAAAATTATGAGTGAGTCGCAGGACCATCCAGACGTGGATGAATTATATAAAAGGACAGTACAAATAGATTCAAAAATAAGTATTGCAACTGTTTATAGAACAGTAAAGCTTTTTGAAGAAGCGGGAATTGTAGCTAAGCACGATTTTAAAGGTGGTAAAGCAAGATATGAAGAATTAAGTGAAAGCCATCATGATCATTTGATTGATATAAAAACTGGAGAAATAATAGAATTTGTTGATGAAGAAATTGAAAAACTACAAAAAAAAGTTGCAGACAAATATGGATACGAATTAGTTGATCATAAACTTGAATTGTATGGCTTAAAAAAAAAAAGATAATGAAAAAAAAAGTTTTCATTAAAACATTTGGGTGCCAAATGAATGAGTATGATTCTAAACGTATTTATGACTCAATTAGTGAAATTGGATATCACAAAAGTGAAGATCAAAATAATGTTGACTGCTATATATTAAATACTTGTCATATTAGAGACAAGGCAAAAGAAAAAGTATTTCATGAAATAGGAAGAGTAAAAAAAAATTATATAGGAAAAAAAAAACCAATAGTAGTAGTGGCTGGTTGTGTTGCGCAGGCTGAGAATCAAGAAGTGCTTAATAGAGATTCTTTCATTGATATTGTTATTGGTCCACAATCGTATCATAAAATAAATGAGATTTTAAAAGGTTATGATATCGAGAAAAAAATTGAAGAAACCGATTTTGACTCCGTTTCTAAGTTTAAATATTATGACGGGATAGAAAATAATAATAAAAGTGTATCCGCTTATTTAACTATACAGGAAGGTTGTGATAAGTTCTGTCATTTTTGTGTTGTTCCTTATACTAGGGGACCAGAATATTCCAGACCATTTAATCAAATCATAAAAGAAGCAGAACAATTAGTTAAAAATGGTGTAAAAGAAATTACTTTGTTGGGTCAGAATGTAAATGCATATTCTTTCAAGGAAGATTCTAAAGAATATAGAATTTCAGATTTGATAAATAAGCTTGATAAATTTAGTGAAATTAAAAGAATAAGATATACAACTTCCCACCCTAAAGATATGACCAGAGACCTAATTGAGTGTTATGGAAAAAGTAAAAAACTTATGCCATTTGTTCATTTACCAATTCAAAGTGGTTCGGATAGAATTTTAAAATTAATGAACCGCAAACATAAAGTAGAAGATTATTTAGATGTTTATTACAAAATAAAAAAATTAAATCCAGATGTGGAGTTTTCAAGTGATTTTATAATAGGTTATCCTGGAGAAACAGAAAAAGACTTTTCTTATACACTTGAATTGTTGGAAAAAATTAAGTTTGTTAATTCTTTTTCATTTATTTTTAGCCCTAGACCAGGAACAACAGCAGCTAATTTAGAAATGGTTGATAGTGAAATTGCAAAAAAAAGACTAATTATTATTCAAGAAAAACTATTTAATAATCAAATAAAATTAAATAAATCAATGGAAAATAAAAAAATTGAAGTATTGGTTGAAAATAAAATTTCTGATCAGAATAAATTATTTGGTAGAAATAAATTTTTGTCATCTGTTATATTTAAGGGAGATGAAAATCTTATTGGAAATCTTGTAGACGTAAAAATAACTAGTAGTAATCAAAATACATTGTTTGGTGAAATTGAAACGAATATGAAAGCAGCATAAATTGCGAAATATAGCTTATAAAAATTTAAATTCAGAATTAAAATTTGTATATTCAGAAAATAATACACTTAGTATTATTTTTCAAAATAATAATATTTTAATTGGTATTCTTGGCGAATTTAATAATAATTTAAAAGAATTGGAGAGTATTACTAAAACTAAAATATACTCAAGAGGAAACTCTATTCTTGTTAAAAGTGATCCTAATAAAAATGATTTAGTAAAGAATGCTATTCAATTTCTAACCAACCAATTTTTAAATAATGGAACTATTGAAAAAAAAGATATAATTTCATCAGTAAATAAATTTATGATAGATGAAAAATTAAAAAAATCTGAACAAAATGTCGAATATATTATTAAGACACCAAAAAAATCAGTAATACCACGATCTGAAAAACAAAAAAATTATGTTAGAGCGCTTAAAGAAAGCGAAATAATAATTTCAACTGGACCTGCTGGTACAGGAAAAACATTCTTAGCAGTTGCCGTTGCTCTGACAATGCTCTTAGATAAAAAAATAGAAAGAATTATTTTATCAAGACCAGCAGTTGAGGCGGGTGAGAGACTTGGATTTTTACCAGGAGATATGAGAGAAAAAGTAGATCCTTACCTAAGACCTTTATATGATTCACTTTATGACTTATTAGATTTTGAAAAAATTCAAAAGAAAATTGAAATCGGTGATATAGAAATAGCACCATTAGCTTTTATGCGAGGAAGAACACTAAAAAATTCTTTTGCAATTCTTGATGAAGCCCAAAATGCAACAGATACTCAAATAAAAATGTTCTTAACAAGAATTGGCGAAAACTCAAAAATAGTAATAAATGGAGATCCTACTCAGATAGATTTAGCAAATAAGTCTTTATCAGGACTTGATAGATCAAAAAATCTACTTGGACATTTAAAAGAAATTTCAGTTGTTGATTTTAATCATACTGATGTTGTTAGGCATCCTCTAGTTTCAAAAATTGTTAAAGCGTATTCAGATAAAAATACTGATTAATGATTAAAGCCAATGTAATTTTGGATCATTATAAATGGAAAAATAAAATTAAAAATCCAAGTTCTTATTTTAAAAAAAAGCTCAATAAATTAAATAAAATAAGTTATTTTAAAAAAAAAAAACATGAATTTTCGGTTCTTTTGACAAATAACAAAAAAATGAAAAGCTTAAATTTAAAATTTAGAAAGAAAAATAAACCTACAGATGTACTCTCTTTTCCTTCTAGTGATGTAAAAAAAAGTATATATATTGGCGATATAGCTATCTCATTTGAAATAGTCAATGAAAGATCAAAAAATTCAAATTTCTTTTTAGAATTAGATAAAATGTGGATACATGGATATTTTCATTTAATTGGATATGATCATAAAAAAACAATAGATTTTAAAAAGATGAATAAAAAAGAAAATTTAGTATTAAACTTTTTTCACGAAGCAATTTGACCTCAATCTTACAAAATAAAGTATTTATTTATATTATACCTTTTATAATTGGTTTAATAACCTCTTACAGCCTTCCACCTTATAGTTTTTTTTTTATAAATTTTATTACATTTCCTTTATTATTTTTTTATTTATTACACAATCAACGCAAGGGTAAATGGATATCTTTTAAGATTGGATGGATATTTGGTTTTGGATATTTTATTTCTAATTTATATTGGATATCAAATTCTCTAACTTTTGAAGAAATATTTAAGCCCTTAATTCCAATTTCATTAATTATTATTCCTTTATTTTTAGGATTATTTTATGGGCTTATAACTTTTTTTTGTTTTTTTTTTAGATTAAAAAAAAATTTTTCTTCAATTCTAATATTTTCACTTTTTTTTTCGGTAATTGAGTATTTAAGAAGTTATATTTTTGGAGGCTTCCCATGGAATTTGATTGTTTATACCTTTTCAGATTATTTACAATTAATTCAAATTCTTTCATTAATTGGAACTTATGCTTTTAACCTTTTATGTATTACTTTATTTTTAATACCTTCTGTAATTTTTTTTAATTATAAAAAAAGAAAAAAAATAATCTTATTATTACTTTCTATTCTACTTATATCCATAAACTTTTTTTATGGAAATTCAGTAATCAAGAAATATAAAGAAGTTAATCAAACAAATTTGAATTTTGTAATAAAAATTATTTCTCCAAAAGTAGATATTAAAAGGTTTTTTCAAAATGAAGCAGTAGAAGAAACAATTTTAGAATTAATTAAATTAAGTGAACCTAATTATTCGGAAAATACATTTTTTATTTTTCCAGAAGGTGTACTTTCAAATATTTATTTACAAGATTTAAAAAATTTCAGTTATATATTTTCAAAAAATTTTTCAGACAAACATAAGATAATTTTAGGTATAAGTAGTTACGAAAATTCAAAAATATATAATTCGCTAGTAGTTTTAGATAAGGATGCAAATATATTAGCAAAGTATGATAAAAACAAATTAGTTCCTTTTGGAGAGTATTTGCCTTTTGAAAATTTATTAAGAAATTTTGGATTAAAGAAAATTACTCAAGGATATCAATCTTTTTCATCAAGCGGTGAAAGAAAAATAATTAAATTTAATAGTATAAGTTTTCTTCCTTTAATTTGTTATGAAGTAATTTACTCTGGAGATATTAAAAAAAATAACGAATATTTTGATTTTATAATTAACATATCAGAAGATGGATGGTTTGGAGATTCTGTTGGTCCACATCAGCACTTTTCTCATTCTATATTTAGATCTATTGAAGAAGGAAAAAATTTAATACGTTCAGCAAATAATGGTATTTCGGCACATATTGACGCAACTGGAAAAGTAGTAGCAAAACTAAAATCAACTGACAGGGGATTTATAGAGATTAGAAATATTCTAAAAACAAAAAATACTTTTTTTAATTCTCACGGGAATAAGATCTTCTTTTATTTTTTAATTTTTTATATTAGTTTGATTTTTTTTTTAAAAAAAAAGGAGAATAAATGAAGAAAA
>MDTG01440243.1_pt1 | contig 10419 bp, 9 predicted proteins | sample 811421 | NCBI WGS metagenome assembly MDTG01 (sample SAMN05326645, study PRJNA326480) | marine metagenome | isolation source: seawater | place: Pacific Ocean: South East | collected 2011
ACGGAGAGATGGCTGAGCGGTTGAAAGCACCGGTCTTGAAAACCGGCAAAGGGGCAACTCTTTCCTGGGTTCGAATCCCAGTCTCTCCGCCATAAAATATTTTTATTTTATAAAGAATATCTTAATTTGTGCATAAATATAATTATTATATAAATTTTTTGTTTGATGAATAAAATTTCTTTTTTAATTAAAAATTTATTAATCATCTCAATTCTTTTTATTAATTGTTTGATAATTTATTTGGATAGATATTTCGGTGAGGTAAGTTTAGAACAATTAATTTTTCATCTCAATTTTGCAAATAATTTATTAGTTGATACAGACGATTACATCATAGAAAAATTTTTTCAAATTTGTATTTTTGTTCCTTTAATTATAATTTTGATGATAAATATATTTTATTTCACAAGTTTTAATTTTAAAAAAATTTATAATAACTCATTATTTTTTATTTCTTTGATTATTTTAATCTTTCTTAGTTTATTTAAATCATCTGAATCAATCAAATTTGTTAATATTTATAAAGAAACTCAGATTGATGTAATTGAAAAAAATTATATCAATCCTAATAAAATTGATTTTAATTTTTACAAAAGTCAAAATTTAATTCTGGTTTATATGGAATCATTTGAAAATATCTTTAAAAATAAAGAAATTTTTGGTGAAAATTTGATTGAAGAAATAAGTGACTATAAAAAAGATGATCTAAGTTTTGAGAATTTTATACAAACTCCATTAACAAATTGGACTATAGCATCAATTGTTGCGTCTCAATGTGGGTTACCTCTTAAAAATTATGGATTATTTACTTTTGGTAAACAAAAAGGAAAACATTTAAGAACTGTTTTTGGTTTTGATAAATTTTTACCAAACGCAATATGCTTAGGTGATATTTTAAAAAAAAATAAATATAAAAATATATTTGTTGGTTCTCATAATACTAGTTTTACTGGCACTGGCAATTTTTTTAAAACACATGGTTATGACGAAATATATGGAAAAGAAGTTTATGAAAAACTAGGTTTAGATTTCCATCCTGGATCTTGGAGTAAAGGCCCTCATGATAGTTTTTTATTTGATTTTTCAATAAATAAAATTGAGAGCTTGATTAAAGAAAATAAGAAATTTAATTTAACTATTTTATCCTCTGATACACACGAACCATTTGGTTTTCATGATCCAGTATGTAACTATGAAAAAAAAATCATTAACTCAGCTCTAAAATGTTCATCAAAAAGTCTTTTAAAATTTGTAAATTTTGTTGAGAATAACTATTCTAACAAAATTAGAATTGTTATTCTTGGAGATCATTTATACAGATTTGGTAATAATTATTCTTTTGAAATGCCTGAAAAAAGAACAATTTTTAATAAATTTATTTCAAATGATAATAAAAAAATAATGAGAGATACAATTAATCATTATGATTTTTATCCTACAATATTAGATTTCATAGATGTTACTTTTGATAAAAATAAGGTAGGTTTAGGATATTCTGGTTTTAAAGAAGTAAAAGAAGAAAAATATTTAAATGAAATTAATGAACTAGAACAAAATATATACAATAAATCTTTATTTTATGAGAATTTTTGGAAATAAAATAATTTTAATTATTATATTAGCAATTCTATTATTTTTTTTTATAATTACTAATATTAAACCGCATATATCAAAAAATTTTGAAATATCTAAATTTATAGAGAAAATTTTTAGCGAAAAAACTAATAAAAGATATTCTTTAATAGCTCATGCTGGTGGTGGAATTGATAATTATACATACACTAATTCTGAAGAGGCTCTAAATAATTCGATTAAAAAAGGCTTTAGTCTAATTGAGCTTGATATGATAGAAACAAGTGACAACCAATTAGTGGCTGCTCATGATTGGAAATTATTTAGAAAAATATCCTCTTGTTGCAAAAATGAAATACCAGATTTAAATGAATTTAATAATTCTGTAATACTAAATAAATATACACCTTTGGATACAAATAAAATAAATGAAATATTTGAAAAAAATAAAAAATTAATACTTGTAATTGATAAAACAAACAACTTTGATTTAATAAATAGCTCTTTTACTTTTGATCAATCAAGAATTATTGTCGAAATCTTTGGAAGGGATAACTATCTTAGAGCTATTAGAAAAGGTATTAAGAACCCACTATATTCGGCATCGATAGAACATAGAGATGATGAAAAGAATTTTATTAATAAGTACGATATTAAGATGATAGCGATAAGTAGCTCAGATTTTATAAAAAACAAAAAATATTTTGAAAATTTGAAGAATAAAAAAGGGACCATAATATTTCTTTATACAACCAATGATCATAACTTTGTTGATAGCTCCAGAGATATAATTGATGCGTTTTATACTGACTTTATAGATATCAATACAATGAAGTGCACTTCTAAAGTTTGTAAAACTTATTAATATTGTTGATGATTAATAAAAAAATTAATCATTAATCTTAAAATTCTTAAAATAATCTAAAATCACAGTATTTTTAAAATCAATATGATTATTAGCTCCATTATAAAAATTATAAATTTTTTCATCATCTAAATCTAAAAATTTTTCTAAATCTTTCAAACTTTGATGATCAAACGTTTCTATATATTTCTTCACGAAGCTACTCAATAATTTATCCATTTCTTTGGTGCCACGATAATTTGATCTATAAAGTATCTTTTTTTTTAATTCTTCTATATTGGAATTCATATTTAGAATATATTATTTGTTTATGAATATTAAAAGTAATTATAAATTACTATTATCTGAATTAACATCCTTGAAGGGTGTTGGTAAACAAACTGCTAATTTATTGAAAAAAAAAGGTATTAATAATATTTTTGACCTTTTGTGGAAGTTACCAAGGGCATATACGGACAGAAGTAAATCATCAAAGATTAAAGATTTACGTATAGGTGAAAGTCAAACAATTACGATAAATCCTATTAAATATTCTTTTCCAAGAATAAGAAATTTACCAAATAAAGTTTTATGCAAAGATGATACTGGTCAAATAGATTGTATATTTTTTAATAGTTATGAAGGTTATATAAAAAAAATTCTACCTATAGGGAGTGAGGTGACCATAAGTGGCAAAATCGGAAACTTTAAAAACAGATATCAATTAGTAAATCCTAAATATATATCTGAAGACTCAACATTGGTTAAACAAAAACATAACTCTTATTCATTAACTGATGGCATTTCTGAAAAGACCTATAATAAGATAATTGGTCAAATAATTAATGAATTACCTATTTTGAATGAATGGCATTCAAACAATATTATTAAAAAATTTGGTAATATAAGTTGGAATGAGTCGATTAAAGAATTACATAAACCAGAAAATATTGGGAATTATCAAAATAATTTTTATCAAAGACTTGCCTACGATGAGATTTTTTCAACTTTTCTTGTTAATTCTGAAATAAGAAAAAAAATTAAAAAGATTAAAAAGAAAAAAAAGTCTATAGACTTAATTAAACAAAATCAAATAATTGATAATTTAGATTTTAAACTTACAAATGATCAAATCAAATCTTTAAAAGAAATAAATAAAGATCTGTGCTCATCAACAAAAATGTTTAGACTTTTACAAGGAGATGTTGGAAGTGGTAAAACAATTGTTTCTTTACTTAGTGCTTTTAATACTATCATTTCTGGGTTTCAAGTTGCGGTAATGGCTCCAACAGAAATTTTGTCTAGACAGCACTATAATTTAGCAAAAAAAATTTTTCCCAAACATCTTGATATAGGGTTTATTTCAGGAAAGTCAGATTATAAAGAAAAAAAAGATATTCAAAAAAAAATGTCAGAAGGTAAGATAGATATAATTTTTGGAACTCATGCAATTTTTCAAAAAAAAGTTAATTTTAAAAAACTTGGATTAATCATTATTGATGAACAACATAAATTTGGCGTGAATCAAAGAAAGAAATTATCTGATAAAGGTGGGGATAATTGTGATGTATTGTTAATGACAGCAACCCCTATACCAAGAACTCTTACTATGACAATGTATGGGGATATGGATCTTTCTATTATTAAAGAAAAACCAAAATTAAGAAAATCTATTAAAACTTATAGTAAATTAGAAAGTAAAATTGAGGATGTGATAAAATTTCTTAAAAATGAAATTAAATTAAATAATCAGGTTTTTTGGGTTTGTCCACTAATTGAGGAGTCTAAAAAAATTGATCATTCATCGGCAGTTAAAAAATTTGAATTTTTGAATAAATTATTTCCCAATCAAGTTGCTCTTTTACATGGAAAAACTAATATTGAAGAAAAAGAAATTATACTAAATAATTTTTTAAATAATAAATTTAAGATTCTTGTATCAACAACAATAATTGAAGTTGGAATAGATTTTCCTAATGCTAATGTCATAGTGATAGAAAATGCAAATAAATTTGGATTATCTCAGTTACATCAACTAAGAGGTCGTGTGGGAAGAGGCGTTAAAGAATCTACGTGTATTTTAATGTTTAAATCTACCCTTAGCGAAAATGCAAAAAAAAGAATAAAGATTTTAAAAAACACTAATGATGGTTTCTTAATTTCAGAAGAAGATATGAAAATAAGAGGATTTGGTGATATTCTTGGTTTTAAACAAAGTGGTCTCAAAAATTTTAAATTAGCTGATCCTATTCATAATTATGATCTTTTTTTATTGGCTGAAAAAGAAATTAAAAGAATTGAAAATTCAAATGAAGATATAAGTAAGTTTAAACCACTTATTAAATTATATGACCGTGCAGATATAATAAATGATATCGCCTAATTTTTACCTGTAGATGTTCCAGCTGAAACTATAAATTTAGAAGCTTCTTCAAAGGACATGTTTAAATAAATTACATCCTCAATAGGAAACATTAATAAAAAACCACTTGTAGGATTTGGAGTTGTGGGAACGAAAACATTAATTAATTTTTTATTAGTTTTTTGAGCCATCTCACCCTTATTTTCTTTTGTAGCAAATCCAACAGCCCACACACCCTTTCTAGGATATTCAATTAATACTACACTTTTTTTCTCCTTATTATCTTTGTTAGAAAAAGTTTCAGTCATTTGTAAAATAGCTGAATAAATTGTTCTTAAAAAAGGAATTCTTTTAAACAAATCATCAATAAATTTTAGAATTCTTTTACCTAAAAAAGAAAGAGACAATCCACCCACTATAGTAATAAAAATAACTGAAATAATTATTTCAATTCCAGGAATCGCATATGGTAAATAGTTGTTTGGATTAATATTTTCTGGAATAATTTTAGATGAGATTCCTATAATAAATTTAGTTAAATATAAAGTAAAACCAATTGGAATTAAAACCACAACTCCTGTAATAAAATAATTTCTTAAAATGAGTGTTAACGATCTTTTTTTTTTATCTTTTTGCATCAATTCAATTAAAACTTGAGTAAATTACAAATGAAATGGCAATAATAAACAAGAACAAAAGTATTTTATTATTTAGATTCATTTAATATTATAATATCAATGTATACAGGAAATGAATAGAAGAAAATTTTTATCTTACGTGGGATGTAGTTGCTGTGGATTTGTCTTAAATTCCTGTTCAACTGCACCAATTACCGAACGAAAACAATTCAAAATAATACCTGAAGCTAAACTTAATGCTCAAGCAGCCCAGGTTTATGAACAAATTAAAAAGAAAGAAAAATTAATAACTGATTCTAAATTAGATGAAATAAAAGAAATTGGAAAAAAAATGGAAAATTCTATAAGTGAATATTTTTATCAATCCAAATTAAATGATCCTACTGCTAATTTTGAATGGGAATATATCTTAATTGATAATAAGAAAGTAAGAAATGCTTGGTGTATGCCAGGAGGCAAAATTGCTTTTTATACTGGCATGCTTGAGGTAACAAAAAATACAAACGGATTAGCTGCTGTAATGGGTCATGAAGTTGCTCATGCAGTAGCAAAACACTCTGTGGAAAGAGCTAGCAGAGGTGCAGTTCTAAATGTAAGTACACAAGTAATTGATATTTTATCTGGTGGTAAACTTTCTACAGTAAATAGAACTACAGGTATGAATACTATCGGTCTTTTATCACAATTAGGTATAATGAATCCATTTAACAGAAAACAAGAAAGCGAAGCTGATTATTTGGGTATGATTTTTTCCTCACTATCTGGTTATGACATTAGAGAGACTGTCAAAATTTGGGAAAGAATGAAGGAGTATAACAAGGGTAAACAGACTCCTGAATTTATGAGCACCCACCCTTCAGCTGATAATAGAATTAGAAAAATTAATGAGTGGACAAATAAAATAATTCTTGATTATCCACCAATAAAAATCTCTTAAATAATATGTGGTGAGCCGTGTTGGACTCGAACCAACGACCCATTCCTTAAAAGGGAATTGCTCTACCAACTGAGCTAACGGCCCACATTATAGGGATTGACATCGTATATATAGATTTATTTGAATAATTCAAATAAGAATTTATGAGACAAAAAGTTTCGTCTTTTACAACTTATCTATGTATTTGTTGTAAAAATCTTCAAAAGTATTGTTCATAATATTATCTCTAATTTTACTCATAAGTTCCTGATAAAAATTAATATTATGTAATGTTAAAAGCATAGAGCCTAGAATTTCATTTGTATTAAACAGATGATTCAAATAATTTTTAGAGTATTTATTTAGATTAAGATTTTTACAGTTTTCATCAAGTGGTGTGTCATCATTTTGATATTTATTATTTTTTATATTTACTCTGCCTTGCCAAGTAAATGCTAGACCAGTCCTTCCTGATCGTGTTGGTAAAACGCAATCAAACATATCTATACCTCTTTTTACGGCGCCCAATATATCTGAGGGTGTACCAACACCCATCAAATAATGAGGTTTTTCATTTGGAAGATGGTCTTTTATATAATCTAAAACTGTGAACATTTCTTTTTGAGACTCACCTACAGCCAATCCTCCAACAGCATAACCATCAAACCCAATTTTTTCTAATTCATGTAATGATTTTATTCTAAGATCTTTAAAAAGGCCGCCCTGAATTATTCCAAAAATTGCTTTATGAGGATTTATACCAAATGCTTTTTTAGATCTTTTTGCCCAGTATAAAGATAAATTCATAGAATCTTTGATAACATTGTAATCTAAATTTTTTTTTGGACACTCATCCATAATCATTACAATATCTGAATTTAAACCTAATTGAATTCTAATACTTTCTTCAGGACTAAGATAAAATTTTTTTCCATCAACATGTGAGTTAAAAATTGCACCCTTCTCTCTATCAATTTTATTAAGTTTTGATAGAGACATGACTTGAAATCCACCTGAGTCTGTCAAAATTGGTAAATCACAATTCATAAATTGGTGCAAACCACCTACTCTCTTAATTCTATCAACACCAGGACGTATCATTAGATGATATGTGTTACCTAGAATTATTTTTGAGCCTGTTTTTTTTAAATCATCTATTGTGCATGCTTTTACAGTTGCTTGAGTTCCAACTGGCATAAAAGTGGGTGTTTGAATATTACCCCTATGTGTTTCAATAACTCCACACCTAGCATAATTATCATTATTTAAAACTTTAAAGGCAAAATTTTTCAATGCCATTAAATATTATTGAGATTTGAAACTAATTATTTTATCTGGATTATCAACTGAGCCGTTATTACTTTCGTCGCCTCTTTTAATTTTATCTACATATTCCATTCCTTCTAATACTTTGCCAAAAACAGTATATTGTCTATCCAGGAAAGCTGCCGCTTTAAAGCAAATAAAAAATTGACTATTTGCACTATTGGGATCTGAAGATCTTGCCATCGATAAAGTGCCTCTATCATGAGGAAGACTACTAAATTCTTGTTTAAGATTTGGTAAATCAGATCCTCCCATTCCTGCCATTTTCAAATTAAAATCATCAGATTTAGAATTACCAAATTTAACATCACCTGTTTGAGCCATAAATCCATCAATTACTCTATGGAAAACAACACCATCATATTTTCCAGAGTTCGCTAATTCTTTTATTCTCTTAACATGATTTGGTGCTACATCTTCAAATAGTTCAATTTTTACATCTCCGTCTTTTAGTTTTAAAATCATAATATTCTCCTCTGACATTACTTGATTGGTTATAATAAAAAATAAAATTAAAAAGTTAAATAAAATTTTATTCATATTTTTTTTTTAGTAATCTTATTGTGCTTTTTGTAGTAAATTTCTTTATATTTCCTCTTAATTTAACAATTTCTTTAACGAATCTTGAAGAAATAATTTGATTTTCTACGTCTGACATTAAGAATACTGTTTCGATGTTATTATTTAATTTTCTATTCATACCAGCTAACTGAAACTCATATTCAAAATCTGATGCAGCTCTTAACCCTCTCAATATAATTTTAGATTTAAGTTTTTTACACAAATCAGTAGTTAAAGATGTAAATGAAATAATTTCTAGATTTTTTTTATTAAACTTAAGATCTGTAAATAAAGCTTTTTTAACAATCTCAATTCTTTCTTCAACATCAAAAAGGTAATTCTTATTATCAACATCTGAAACTGCAACAATAATTTTCTCAAATAATCCTAAACCTTTTTTAATAACATCAATGTGTCCAAATGTGATTGGATCAAAAGTACCCGGGTAAATTGCAATTTTTTTCATTAAATCAAATTATCATCAATTTTATCGGCCGTAACAACTTTTTCTTCACCTGATAACTTAATAATTCTAACACCTTGAGTATTTCTTCCAGCAGTTCTTATCTCTTTTGCAGCAACTCTTATAACCCTACCTTTATTTGTTGATATTAGAATTTCATCACCATCAAAAACAGGAAAAGATGAAGAGATGTTACCATTTCGTGGTGAATTAATAATACCTATTATTCCTTTACCTCCGCGATTAGTGACTCGATAATCTATATCTGGTGTTTTTTTTCCAAATCCATTCTCAGTAATTGACAAAATGAATTTTTCTTTCGCTTTTAATTCTGATTTTACATCTTTAGATTTTTTATCTTTCTTTTGATTTTTGTCATTATCTATTATTGATAATGATACTATTTGGTCGTTAGGTGCCAAAACGATACCTTTAATTCCTTTAGATGATCTACCCTTAAATATTCTGAGTTTTTTAGACTCAAATCTTATACATTTACCTAATTTTGTACTTAAAATTATATCTTGATCTTCCCTACAAATTTTAACCCCAACAATTTTGTCATTACTATCTAGTTTCATTGCTATTTTTCCAGAGGAGTTAATTGAAGAAAAATCCTCTAAACTATTTTTTCTAATTTTTCCTTGAGCTGTAGCGAATACTATTTGTAGATCTTTAACTTCAGACTCTTCATCTGGGAATGGCATTATGGAGCTTATAGATTGGTGATTTTTTAATGGTAAAATATTAAATAAAGATTTACCTTTTGACGAAGCTGATCCAACAGGTATTTTCCATGCCTTAACTCTAAAAACTAATCCTTCTGTCGAAAAGAAAAGTACTGAAGTATGGGTATTCACTGAGAGAGTTTGGACTACGGAGTCTTCATTTCTAGTTGTAATACCAGTTTTACCTTTACCACCTCTTTTTTGTTGCTTAACATTATTTAATGAGCCTCTTTTAATATATCCTTGTAAAGTAACAGTAATAATAACTGACTCTTTTTGTATAGTTTCTTCAATATCATAATTTAAAACAGCATCTATAATATTAGTTCTTCTTTTAACAGAAAATTTTTCTTTAATACTTGTTAATTCTTGACTTATAACTTTTAAAAGTTCTTTTTTTGATGAGATTATTTTTTTAAACTTCACAATAAGATCTGAAAGTTTTTTAATTTCAATTTCAATTTCATTAATTCCAAGAGCAGTCAATTTTTGTAATCTTAATTCTAAAATTGCATTTACCTGGTCTTCTGAAAGTGAGTACAAATTTTTAGTTTTTTTATTTTCAACTAATGCAATCATTTTTTGGGACTTATTTATTTTCCATTTAGTTTTGAGAATTAATTTTTTTGCTTCATCAGGATTCTTGGATGATCTAATAATCTTTATTATTTTATCTAAATTTTCAACTGCAACAGACAATCCTATTAATATATGAGCTCTTTCTTCAGCTTTATTTAAATCAAATTTTGTTTTTTTAACAACAACGTCTTCTCTGAAACTTAAGAAATTAGATAAAAATTCTTTTAAATTACACGTTTGTGGTTTGCCTTCTACAATAGCTAAAGTGTTGAATCCAAATGAACTTTCTATTTGGGTATTTTTATATAATTGTCTTTTTACAGTTTCAGGCTCAACACCAGTTCTTAGGTCTATTGAAACTCTAATGCCTTCCCTATTTGACTCATCTCTTATATCTCTAATACCCTCTATTTTTTTTTCTCTAACTAAT
>MDTG01013077.1_pt1 | contig 10418 bp, 6 predicted proteins | sample 811421 | NCBI WGS metagenome assembly MDTG01 (sample SAMN05326645, study PRJNA326480) | marine metagenome | isolation source: seawater | place: Pacific Ocean: South East | collected 2011
ACAATAGAAACCCTTGGTGTAAGCCCAAGGGTATCAATCAAATTGTCAGAAATTTATGCCTGGACAATTGATTTTTTTAAGATACAAGAAGGAGACGCTTTTAATGTTTATTATGAAAACAATTATATTGATGGAAAATATATTGGAATTGGCAGGGTTTTAGCATCTGAATTCACGCATAATAACCAAAAGTTTTATGCTTTTTTATATAAAGAGGAGGATAAGCCGGCTGAATATTTTGATGAAAAAGGGATGACTCTAAGAAAGGCTTTTTTAAAAGCTCCACTAGATTTTTATAGGATAAGTTCAAAATATAGCAGAAACAGGAAACATCCTGTTACGGGCCAATGGAAGGGGCATTTTGGAACTGATTATGCGGCGCCAAAGGGCACTCCAATAATGACAACAGCAAATGGCACAGTTGTCTCTGCTAGTTATACAAAAAACAACGGTAATTTTGTTAAGGTCAGACATAATGGAACATATACAACTCAGTATTTACATATGTCAAAAATAAAACCTGGAATAAAAAAAGGTGTTTTTGTAAAGCAGGGCGATATAATTGGTTATGTTGGAAGCACTGGCTTAGCAACTGGGCCACATGTTTGTTATAGATTTTGGAAAAATGGCCGACAAGTTGACCCGTATAAACAAAAATTACCACCCGGGGAACCAATAAAAGAAAAAAACATCGAACACTTTTGGGTCGCAAGGGACAGCTTAACTGATATTCTTTTCAATAAAAAGTAGTAATATGAAAAATAAAAGAAATATATATAAGCTTTTTCTTTGTATAATTTCTTGTCTTTTTACAGTAAAGCTAGACGCTCAAAATCCATTTATTCAAAATAAAGGTCAACTGCCCCAGAATGTAATAGCTAATGTTAAGCTCCCTTCTGGCGCCCTTTTTATAGAAGAGGGAAGATTAAAATTTGTCTTTTATTCAGGGGCCCAGTTAGCCGCACTACATGATTTAAAGTCTAATATAAGAGAAATTAATGCTCATGCTTATGAAATGAATTTTATTAATTCTAATAAAAACATTAAAATAGAACTACATGAAGAAAGTAAATATTTTGAAAATTATTTTTTACGTGAAAAATCTAGTTGGGCATTAGGAGTAAAATCATATAAATCATTATTGCAAAACAATGTGTATAATGGCATCGATATTAGATTTTCTATAAATCAAGATAATTTAAAATACGACATTATTGTTGCGCCAAATTCGGATGTTAGTCAGGTTAAAATTAAATATAATGCTTTAGAAAAAATTGCATTAATAGAGGAAAGACTATGCGCTATAACAAGTGTCAATCAAGTTATAGAGCACCAGCCATTCGCATACCAAATAATTGATAGCGTTCAAGTTAAGGTCCCTTGTTTTTATAGATTAAATAATGAAGTGTTATCTTTTGATTTCCCAGAAGGATATAATATGAGTTATGAATTAATTATTGATCCTCTTTTAGAGTTTTCTACATACTCTGGTAGTACGGCAGATAATTTTGGATATACAGCAACGTTTGATAATTTAGGCTTTTTATATTCGGGAAGCACTACTTTTGGACCAGGATATCCAACTACATTAGGAGCGTATCAAATTAATTATGCAAATAATTCTGGGGGCACAGACATTGCGATTACCAAATATGATACTTCAGGCACACAAAGATTATATTCAACATATTTAGGAGGCAGCTTAGACGAATTACCTCATTCAATGATAGTAAATTCTGCAAATGAGCTGTTTATTTTTGGAACAACTGCATCTTTCGATTTTCCAACAACACCCCTTGCTTTTCAACAAAAATTTAATGGAGGAACCAACTTTTCTCCTTCAGGTATAGGAGTTAGCTTCCCTAATGGATCTGATATATTTGTTAGCAGATTAAGTGCTAATGGAGGCTCATTGCTTGCGTCTACATTTATAGGAGGATCAGGAAATGATGGGCTAAATGTTTCTTCTGCGCTTAAATATAATTATGCTGACGAAGTAAGAGGGGAAATAGACATTGACCAACAGAATAATATTTATATAGCTACTTGCACAAAGTCTGCGGATTTTCCTACTAAAAACAGTTTTCAAAATAATTCTAATGGACTTCAAGAAGGCTGTGTGGTGAAGATGGACAATCAGCTTACATCAATTGTTTGGAGCACATATTTAGGCGGCACCAAAGATGATGCAATCTATTCACTGGCAATTGACAAAAATGATGATGTTTATGTTACAGGAGGAACCAACTCTCCAGATTTTTTAACTACAACAAATGCATTTCAGGAGACATATCAAGACTCTCTTAATTCAGATGCATTTATAACTAAGATAAGCTCTAACGGAAGACAAGCCCTTTCGTCTTCTTATTTTGGGACCAGTAAGTACGACCAATCGTACTTTGTTGAAATTGGCAGAAACAACAATATATTTTTATTTGGCCAAACAAAAATAAGCGGCACACAATTGGTCAATAACTCGTCCTATTATGTAAGTAATGCAGGTCAGTTTATAGCTGTTTTAGATAATGATTTAACAACGTTAATAAGATCAACTGTTTTTGGAACAGGAAAGGGGACCCCAGATATTTCCCCAACTGCATTTTTGGTAGATGTTTGTGAAAAAATATATGTAGCAGGCTGGGGGTCAAATTTAGGCGGTTCACTTTCTACATTGAACCTGCCTGTTACTACTGATGCACACCAGCAAAATACTGATGGCAATGATATATATTTAATGGTTTTAGATAAAGAGTTAGACACTATTATATATGCAACCTATTTTGGAGGGAGTCAAAGCAATGAGCATGTAGACGGCGGAACAAGTAGATTTGACAAAAAAGGCGTTGTTTATCACTCCGTATGCGCTGGGTGCGGCGGGAATTCAGACTTTCCAATTGAACCCGTACCCGGCGCTGTTTCCACAACAAACAATAGTTTAAATTGCAACAATGCTGTGTTTAAATTTAACTTTGATTTCCCAATGGTTATAGCAGATTTTGATGCTCCTTTGGTTGGTTGCGATACAGTCATTAATTTTCAAAACTTAACTAGCTCGAACCCTAATGTAAGTTATTTTTGGGATTTTGGAGATGGGAACACCTCCAATCTTTCAAGTCCAACACACAACTACAATGGTTTTGGCGCCTATAACGTTACACTTATTGCACAAGACAATAACTCATGTAATGTGACTGATACTATTGAAAAACAAATATACATATTATCAAACTCATCGGATACAATTCAAAGTGTAGTTAAGTGTTTAAATGAGCAAACTCAAATAGGCTTATTGCCAGTTAACGACCCATCAATTACATACTTTTGGTTTCCAAACTTTTATTTAAGCGCTTCAAATATCCCCAATCCATTTTGTGATATAAATACCAATCAACAATACCAACTGCTAGTTTCTAATGGAGCTTGTACCGACACTCTTTTTCAAAATATTATAGTGCAAAACTTAGAGCTAGATCCAGGAATGGATACGGCATATTGTAACAGGCCAATTTTATTAAGCGCTTCATTTTCTAGCTCTGTAAATTATATACAATGGTCTTCTAATGATAATTTCACAGACACACTAAGCAATGTCAGTGACTTAACAGTATCTAGCATATCTAAATTTTATATTAAAGTATCAAATGGGGCCTGCACTCAAATTGATAGTGTTGAGGTTTTGCCTGAAAGAATTAATATTGATCTATTTGCAGACAATGTCTGTTTAGGAGATTCAACCATTATAGGAGTAATAAATTTAACACCTGACTTTCCAATCATAGATTATAATTGGAACGTAAACAACCTTGATACATCAATGTTTGTGGACTTCCCCACTTCGCAAACATTTTATACCGTAGAAGTTGTTAATAGCGACGGGTGTACTATTACAGATTCTATTTTAGTTGAAGTATATGAATATCCTGTTATTGATACCGCCTGGGCTTCTGATAGTGTTGTTTTTAAAGGGCAAGAGGTTGTCTTAAACATATTAACTAATGACATTATTATATGGCAGGATTTTAACGATTCAAATTCTATTCAGATTACAGTCCCACTACAAAAAAAATGTTATCTGTTTGAAGTAAAAAACACATTTAATTGTTCGGTAAAAGACTCCATCTGCGTCGAGGTGAAAGATGTTTTTTGTGACACAAGAAACCTGATAATTCCAAATGCATTTTCTCCAAATAATGATAATATTAATGATTTTTATTTTATTGAAGATAGAGATGCAATAATTACAGAATTTCGCTTAGAGATATTTAATAGACTTGGACAAAAGGTGTTTTTTGCTGACGATATTTTTAACTATTGGGACGGCACATTTGAAGGGCAAAACCTTAACCCACAAGTTTTCGATTTTTTTCTTGAGTTAAAATGCATTGGTGAGAAAAAATTATTTCACAAGGGGAACATTACATTAATAAGATGAAACAGTTTTTCATTATAGCATTTTCTTTAGTTTTTAAATTCACCCTCTCTCAAGATGTACATTATTCCCAATATGACAAAACCCGGTCATTATTAAACCCTTCGTTAATTGCTATACAAAAGGAGGATTATGAGATACAGTTACAAAGGCGGTCTCAATGGTCTAGCGTAACAACACCGTTTAAGACGCTTTCGCTTGCTTTTACTAATAAAGCTTTTTATAAAAACATTTCTTTAGGAGGAACTATATTAAATGATGTTGCGGGGGATTCTCGGTTTTCAACAAATGGCGTCTCATTTTCTTTAGCGCCCTCATTTATTTTTAAAAAAAGCATAATAGGCATTGGTATTCAGGGCGGAGTATACCAAAGAGCAATTAATTATAACAACTTGATTTTTTTAGAAGATGAATATTTAGAAAGGATGAAATTTTCTTTTTTGGACTTTAGTTTTGGGATGTTTAGCTATAGAAAAATCGATCATAAATCAGCACTAACAATAGGGTCCTCATTGTTTCATTTAAATAGACCAAAACAATCTTTAATGAATAATTCCCAAGTTTTTTTAGCTTCAAAGTTTGTTTTTCATACGACATACTCTATCATAATTGCCCCCAGTATAGACCTTTCGCCAGGTCTATACCTTTCTTTACAAGGTGAAGAAAGGGAATTTGTGCTTGGCAGTGGTGTTGTGTATAAATTAAGTAATAATGTAAATTTGAATTCAGGAATATATAGTAGAATAAATGATGCTTTTTTCTTAACAATTGGAATAGAAAAAAAAAACATAGAAGTCATAATGTCTTATGACGTAAACACATCGTCATTATCTGAGGCCTCAAGATATTTGGGTGGATTCGAATTTTCTATAAGATACTCTTGGAGTGTTATAAAACAAGAGCAACAATTTGAAGAGATAATTTGTCCAAAATATTTGTAATGAAACTTATAATTTTGATGTTTTTTTTGCCTTTGCTTTCTCTTGCACAGAGCATGGTAATAAAAAATTTACCCGGCAAAGTAAATACTTTGGATTCAGAGTTAAACTTTGTACAGGTAAATGATACGCTTGCGTATTTCACGCATGTTTTAACCTTAGATGGAAAACTAGAATCCAATATTTTTAGCACTAAATTTATTAATGGAAATTGGGTTAAAAAAGAATATTCAATTTATAACTCTGATCTTTTTAACACAGCAAACATATTTTTTTTTAATAAGGAAAAAATTTTCTTTACAAAATGTATTGAAAAAGCAAAATCATGTAAAATAGTTTACCAAGACTATAAAAATAATGGGGCGCTTTATGATATCTCAAAATTCTCTCAGGACCAGTTTATATACACACAACCATTTGTAACTAATTATAATTCCCAAATAGTTTTGTATTTTGTCTCAGATAGAGAGGGTGGGTTTGGTGGGCTTGATATTTGGCTTACTATTATTGACGCCAAGGGAAATGTTGGGGTGCCGATTAATGCTGGCCCTAATATAAATACTGATGCAGACGAGGTTACACCATTTTATAATCAATACGATTCATTGATTTATTTTTCGTCTAATAAAATGGGTGGCTATGGGGGGTTTGATTTCTATAAATCAAAAGGACTGCTGAACTTGTGGGATAGCGCTATAAATATAGACGAATTAAACAGTCAGCAGGATGATTTATATTTGACGTTTTATGATGATAACACCGGACATTTTTCATCAAATAGAGAAGGGGCAAAATTCGAAGGTACAGAATTTTGCTGTAATGACATTTTCTCATTTCAATACCCAATTAATAAAATTGATAAAAATGAAAATGCAAAAAAAATCCATGATTATTTGCCTTTAGAGCTGTATTTTCATAATGACGAGCCAGACTCTAGGACAATGAATGTATATACAGATAAAACGTATAAGGATGCCTATGTTTCATATTTTAAAATGAAAGAAAATTATGAAATGGAAAACCCGAAACTAGGCAACTTTTTTAATGATATACTACAAAAAAACTTTAATGGCCTAAATAAAATTTTAGATGCTTTATTGATTGACTTGTCGCAAGGTAATTATATCGAGCTTTATATTAGGGGTTATGCGAGCCCTCTTTATAATAAGGAATATAATCAGAACCTTTCCCAAAGGAGGATTTCAAGTGTTGTTAATTATATTAAACAATTTCAGGCCGGCATTTTAAAAACGTACATTTCTTCAGAGCAATTAACGATTAAAGAGCTGCCATTTGGAGAAAGTAATGCATCAGAGAAAATTAGTGATGATGCGGGCAACAAAAAAAAATCAATATATAGTTTAGAGGCAATGCTAGAAAGAAAGATTGAAATTGTTGATGTGATTTTAAAAGATTAAGAGCCCCCCGCATTCGATGGAGAACCCCGTCAAGAACCCTACATAAACTTGCGTGTTATTATGTGCTTTTAATCGTAATCTTGCAAAGCCTAAAACCCCTGCCAAGAAGACAGATGCTATTGTCTCATAAACTAGGCCTCCAAACAAGATGTTTAAGCTAAACAATACCCCAGCACACCCCCCAACACCTAACATATGAAGACTTATTTTCCAGAATTTAGAAATTAATGCAGCTAAAAAAACTATAATTATTGCGCATAAAAGCTCTCTCTTTAATAAAGGATTAAAAGCAAGAGCCCCCTCCAATTTATAATATCCGTAGCACATCCATGTTGTTGTAACTATTAGCGGCAAGACTCTTTCTTTATAACCGTTCATTTCTAATGAAGAAACCAACCCCTTTTTTATTAAAAAAAAGATACTTAATAAAGGCATTACTATTGTACTCAGGAATAAAATTAAATAAATAAAATTCATATAGTTTGCATTTAAAAATTGTGTGTTAGCAGTTAATTTTAAGCTTAAGTAAAATGCAATAATTGGCATAAAAATAGGGTGAAGTATTATAGATATGATTTTAGCAAAAACCATTACAATTCTCTTCTCATTTTTGAGGTTTCTATTCCTAATTGCTCCCTATATTTTGCCACAGTTCTTCTGGCTATATGATACTCTTCTTCGCCTAGTAATTCAGCAAGCTTTTCATCTGTGTGCGGCCTTAATTTGTCTTCGTTTAAAGTAAGGCTTTTCAATTTTTGTTTAATCTCATTTGTTGAGATAATTTCTCCATTGTCTTTTCTGAATGCATCAGAAAACAGTTCTTTAACTTTAAAAGTTCCAAAGTGTGTTTCAATAAATTTGGAGTTGCTAACCCTTGATATTGTTGAAATATCCATCTTAACAATCTCTGCAACATCAGCAAGCCTCATAGGTTTTAGACTGGCTTCATCTCCACTTATTAAAAACTCTTTTTGTAGATCTATAATAGTCTTCATTACCCGCTTCAATGTTAGTTCTCTTTTTTTCATAGCATCGTTAAACCATTTTGCTTTCTCTATCTTTTTTGACAAAAACTCTTTTGTCTCTGGGTCATTACTATTTGAAAGTAAATCAGAATAGTACTTACTAATCTTTAAGCTTTTTGTGTTTCCGGTGTTGATTTTAAGATCAAGATCACTATTAAAGACGGTAATTTTAAAATCTGGATAAATGTATTTTGCAGCAAGACTGTTTTTTGAAAACCCAGCCGCAGGAAATGGATTTAAACGTTCAATTAGCTTATATATAAATTTTAATTCTTTTTCAGTTAAATTTAGTTCGCTCAACAGATATTCAAAATTTTTATTACTAAAAGCGGCATAATATTTTGATATTGTAATAAAGGCATTTTTTTCTTTAGGGTACGTTTTTTCTAGTTGCAACAGCAGGCATTCTTGCAAGTTTTTTGCGCCTATTCCGGGAGGGTCTAATCGTTGTAAAATTTCTAAGGCTAGTTGTAGCTCTTTTACAGTATAGGTCTTTCCTTCATTGACTAAAAGATCACTGCTAATGGAGTACAAATCTCTATTTAGAAACCCATTATCATCAAGACTATTAATTAGATAGCTAATTAAAAATAAAATTTCATCTGATAAATTTAAATTAATAAGTTGTTTTGTGAGATGCTGCTGAATACTACATGAAGAGTCTTCAATTTGAATATTTTCGAAATCTTGATTATTACCCCCGCCTTTTTTATATAAAGTTTTGTTTTCTTCTAGCTCTTCTTCCTCTAAAGCAGGGTTTTCCTCTAGCTCTTTTTCAATTCTTTTTTCTAATGATAATATTGGCAGCTGTAAAACACCTAAAAACTGTATTTGTTGAGGGCTTAGGGTTTGATTTTGTTTTTGCTTTAACCTTTGCTTTCCCATTAAAACTTGGCATTTTGTGGTGTTCTCGGGAAGGGGATTACATCTCTGATGTTTTTCATTCCTGTCACAAACATTATCAATCTTTCAAACCCTAATCCAAATCCAGAGTGTTCACAGGTTCCAAACTTTCTCGTTTCTAAGTACCACCACAACTCTTTTTTACAGACATCCATTTCTTCCATTCTACACTTGAGTTTTTCTAATCGCTCTTCTCTTTGTGAGCCGCCGATAATTTCACCAATAGTTGGAAACAGGATATCCATCGCCTTTACGGTTTTGTTGTCATCATTTAATCTCATATAAAACGCTTTAATTTCTTTTGGATAATCTGTTATTATTACAGGCTTTTTGAATTTTTTTTCTACTAAATATCTTTCGTGTTCCGATTGCAAATCAGCACCAAAACCATCAATTAGATAGTTAAACTTTTTCTTTTTATTATATTTTGAGTTTTTCAAAATCTCTATTGCTTCACTATAAGTTATGCGTATGAAATCATTTTTTAAAACAAATTCAAGCCTTTCTAAAAGCCCCATTTTTGAGCGGTCTTTTTCTTTTAGTTTGCTCTCTTCTTCTGACATTCTAAGATCTAAGAATTTCAAATCAGAAAAATTATTTTTTATACAGTATTGAATACAAAATTTTAGAAATTTTTCTGCCAAATTCATATTTTCATCTAAATTACTAAATGCCACTTCCGGCTCAATCATCCAAAACTCTGATAAATGCCTTGAGGTGTTTGAGTTCTCGGCTCTAAAAGTGGGCCCAAAAGTATAAACCTTGCTTAGTGCTAGCGCGGCTAATTCTGCTTCTAATTGCCCAGAAACAGTTAAGTGAGTTTTTTCGCCAAAGAAGTCTTTTGAAAACTCAACTCCTCCACTTTTCTTTTTTGGCAAACTATTTAAATCAAAACTTGTTACTTGAAACATTTCTCCCGCTCCTTCAGCGTCAACACTTGTTATAATGGGCGTGTGAATATTTACAAATCCTTTATCATTAAAAAACTTATGCACGGCATATGTAAGTGCGTGCCTTATTCTGAAAACTGCAGAAAAGGTATTTGTTCTAAATCTAAGATGAGCTTTTTCTCTTAAGAATTCTAAAGAATGTTTTTTAGGTTGTAAAGGATACTCTTCTGCATCTGCATGCCCTAAAAGCTCTATCTTTTTTGCTATAATTTCTACTTTTTGACCACTCCCTTTTGATGCCACCAACTTTCCCTCAACGCTAATGCATGACCCTGTTGATATTTGTTTTAAAAATTTTTCCGAAAAAGCTGACCCTTCAGCAACAATTTGAATATTATTTATAGTAGACCCATCATTTAATGAAATAAAAGAGACTTTTTTTCCGCCTCTTTTTGTTCTTACCCAGCCCTTTAGAACGATCTCTTTTTTTTCCCATTTTGGGCTAAGCACTTCTTTAACGCTCATTTTTTTATAGTTTTTTAGTAGGGGCAAAGATATATAAAGTTAATAACAGGCCTTTAAATAATACATATGGCAATTGTAAAATCATCCAACTTTTGATACATGTTTTTCGCCTAAGGTCTTATGAACAGCTTTAATGATTGCAGTTGTATCGTATTTACATTCATGGTGTAATTCTGCTTGCGTGCCGTGGTGTATAAATTCATCAGGAATTCCAAGTCTTTTTACAGATAAATGATAGTTATTATTTGCCATAAATTCTAGTACTGCAGAGCCAAAACCACCCTGTATGC
>MDTG01166628.1_pt1 | contig 10418 bp, 11 predicted proteins | sample 811421 | NCBI WGS metagenome assembly MDTG01 (sample SAMN05326645, study PRJNA326480) | marine metagenome | isolation source: seawater | place: Pacific Ocean: South East | collected 2011
AATTAACCCCTATTTTAAACGATTCTAGAGCTACCTATGATTATATCCTAATCGATTGTCCTCCATCACTTAGCCTTCTAACAATTATGGCTTTAGTGGCATCCGATTCTTTACTAGTACCGCTGCAGACTGAATTTTTTGCATTAGAAGGTCTTACACAACTTATGAAAACGATTGAGAGGATTAAATCTAAGCTTAACCCTCAATTAGATATAAGAGGCATCCTGTTAACCATGTTTGATAAAAGAAATAAGCTATCGGGACAGGTTGAAATAGAAGCCAGAAACTATTTTAAAGAAAAAGTTTACTCAACATTAGTTCCAAGAAATGTAAGATTATCTGAAGCTCCATCTCATGGTATGCCAGTGCTTCTGTATGATAGGGTTTGCCCAGGTAGTAAAGCATATTTCAAATTTACAGAGGAATTTTTAGAGCAAGATAAGCAAGTGGAGAGTGCAGCATGATAAATCCTTTTAAAAGCAAGAAAGGACTTGGAAGAGGTTTGTCCTCACTAATTGGAGACAATGATATAAAAACTTCAAGTAATAAAATTAATATTGGTTCAATAGTGCCAAATAAAAATCAACCTAGGAAAATTTTTGAAAAAGACTCTCTTAATGAACTGAAAAATTCGATCAAAGAAAGAGGGATAATTCAACCCTTAATAGTTAGAAAATTGGATGATCAAGATAAGATGTATGAACTTATAGCTGGTGAAAGAAGGTGGCAAGCCGCACAGTTGGCAGGATTACACGAGGTTCCTGTCATAATAATTGAGGCAGATAACTTAAAATCATTAGAACTTGCAATAATAGAAAATGTGCAAAGAAAAGATTTGAACGCAATTGAAGAAGCTGAAAGTTATAAGAATCTTATTGAAAATTTTGGTTACGATCAAGAGAAAGTATCACAGTTTATAGGAAAAAGTAGATCGCATGTTTCAAATTCTCTGCGTTTATTAAATTTACCTGTTAAAATTATTAATATGATAAGAAATGATAAATTATCACAAGGTCATGCAAGATTACTTGTAGGTTTAGATAATTGTATATTTTTAGCAGAAAAAATTGTGAAAAAAGAATTATCTGTAAGGCAAGCTGAAAGCTTAATTAGAATTCTTAAGAGCGGTTTCAAAAGAAAAAATAACAATAAAGACTCAAATATACTTGCCACTGAGAATCAATTAACAGAAAAAATCGGTATGAGAGTATTTTTAAATAATAAAAAAAATAATTCTGGAACTTTGACTTTTGAATACAAGGGTCTTGATCAACTTGATAGGCTCATTTCTGTTGTTAAAAATAATTATTAATAGTTAATAATAAAATCGGAAACAATATTTAGTGAGTTTTTTGAATTAGTTTTTATAAGTGTTTCAATTTTACTAATTTGGTAGATTTTATTTTTTAAATCGTCAAAATCCCAATATGTTGCTTGTTTTTTAACATTTTCCTTTTCTTTCCAAAAAATAGGTGGACGTGTAGCCATAATTACTTTGTTGATGTCCTTTGCTTCTCTGTTTTTTTTAATAATTAGTAATAATCTTTTTGATTTACCTAATATTGTTCTTAATATTAATAAACAATCTTCATCTGAATATACATTTTCATTCAATATCCTTGCTACTTTTTTTGTGTTTTTTGATAAATATTGTTCAGCCAATTCATTAACATTTTGATTTTCTGCTAAATTAGTAAGTTTTTTTACGACTTCAAATTTTAAATTTTTGTTTGATAAAGAATAGGTATAAATTTTTTCTAGTTCTTTTTTTAGATTTTTTCGATCTCCGCTAGCTCTCTCAATTAGTAAATTTATGCCTTCTCTAGACATTGTGATTTTGTTATCTGATAAAAAATGATTTATTATTGCCAATAGACTGCTGATATCGTCTTCATAAAATGGGACTGTTACCAGTAATTTACTCTTTTCAAATAAATTTCTGAGCTTTGATCTCTTTTCGAGAACAGAACTTTTAAAAATTATTTTAATGTCATTTAAATTTTTGCTTAATATGTTATCAATGATATTAGTTAATTTATCACTTGCCCTAGATACAATTAATATTTTTTTTTTTGAAAAAAGTGACATATTTAATAATTCACTAATAATTATTTCATAATTATTTAGAAACTCACTTTCTTCATATTTGCATATTTCACCATCAAAGTTGCTTGTAAAATATTTCTCTATAATTTCATTTTGTAAACCTTCATTTTTTCCATATAGAAGAAAATAATTATATTGATTTAGGTTTGATTTATCTAATTGAAATTGTTTAAATATCATTTCAAAGACGTTGTTATTAACACTAGAATATCATCAGCAAATTTTTCTGATAGATTTTCAATTAGATTTTCTTCGTATTTTAACAGCTCAAATTTATCATTTATATTATTATATATTATTTCCTTCGAAATTTGATTTTCTAAAAAAGCTTCATCGTTTCTAAATAATTTATAATCTAAATTGACAGTTATTTTGAATATCATAGGATCACCTTTGTTGTTAGATGATATTGCTTCCTTTTTTTTGGATGATGAAAAATAAATTTGATAAATTCTATTAGCATCTATATTTGTTTTTTTATATAAATTTTTTTTAATTATTCTGTTTATTTTTTTATCCCCATCTGTATCGATACTACCTATACCAAAATCATAGCTCTTTTTCAGCATTATAGGTTCATAGCCACAACCACTTACTATTAACATTAAGAAAAATATTTTTGTAATTTTAATCATTAGTTAAAATATTTAATAAACGATTTTTAATAAAAATAACTTTTTTAGTTTCCCTTTTATCTAAGTATTTAAATATCGCCTTATCTTCTTTGGCAATATTCAAAAGGTCATTTTGATCAATATCTTTATTTACATTTAATATTGCTCTTTTTTTACCATTTATCTGAATCACAAATTTTATTTCTTTTTTTTCTAGTGCAGCTTTATCGTACTCAGGCCATTTGATATTTTCTTCTGAGTTTATATCACTAAGACATTCGCTTGCAAAATGTGGTATCACAGGAGTAAAACAAATAAGAATTTTCTTATAATTTTTCTTTAAATTCTTTAAATCTTTTTTGTTTTTTATAAAACTTGTCAAATAATTGTATGTTTCATACATATTGGCAATAATTACATTGTAATTAAATTTTTCAAGATTATTAGTTATTTTACTTATTAGTTGGTTTGTAAAATTTTCTAAATCTTCATCATCGTAATCTTTTTTTTCATTTAAAATTTTATTTTTTATTTGATTATGTATTAACCATAGCTTTTGTATAAATTTATAAGATGAAACCATTCCCTGTTCTGACCATTGGACATCTTTTTCTGGTGGGCTGTCAGATAAGATAAATAATCTTACCGAGTCCGCACCATAATTGCTAATAATATACTCAGGATCTATAACATTTTTTTTTGATTTTGACATTGATTCTGACGGGCCTACTTTTACTACTTTATTATGATTTTTTTTTTAAGACTATTTTATTATCTATTTTCTCAACTTCATCAGGACTTAACCAGTCACCATTTTCGTCTTTATATGTTTCATGGCAAACCATACCTTGAGTAAACAAATTTTGAAAAGGCTCTTTGATATTAAAATTTTGATTATTATAATCTATCGCCCTCATAAAAAATCTTGAATATAGTAAATGTAAAATTGCGTGTTCTACACCACCAATATATTGATCGACAGGCATCCAATAATCAATTTCATTTTTTTTAAATCCATAATTTTTTTCGTTTGGTGAACAAAATCTAAGGTAGTACCAAGATGAGCATACAAAAGTATCTAAAGTGTCCGTTTCCCTTGTGTATTTTTTTCCATCAATTTTAATTTCTTTCCAATCTTTCTGGCTATCTAATGGATTTCCTTTAGCTGATAAGTCTATATTTTCTGGCAATTTAACTGGTAGCAATTCTTTAGGCACAGGAATGGCACTTCCGTTTTCATCATACATAATTGGAATTGGGCATCCCCAATATCTTTGTCGTGATACTCCCCAATCTTTTAATCTGTAATTAATTTTTTGTTTTCCAATGTTCTTTTTCTCTAATATTTTTATAGTTTCTAAAACTGAATTCTTAGGAGCTTCAAGTCCATTTAAAAAATCAGAGTTAATAATTATTCCAGGCCCAGGATAGGCTTCAGAGGAAACTTTGAAACTCTTATTTTCCTCAAAAGGTCTAACAACAGTTTTAATATCTAAATTATATTTTTTTGCAAAATCAAAATCTCTTTGATCATGTGCGGGACATCCAAATACAGCTCCAAATCCATAGTCCATTAATACGAAATTTGCAAAATAAACAGGGACTTTTTCGTCAGGCTTTATTGGATTTTTTGCATAAAGCCCTGTACGAAAACCTATTTTGTCGCCAATAGCAATTGCCTCTTCTGTTGTGCCTGTTTTGGAACATTCCTCCTTAAATTTTAAAAATTCTTTGTTATTCTTAAAGTAGTTTGAAACATTGTGATCAATTGATAAAGCTAAAAAAGAGAATCCAAATAAAGTGTCTGGTCTAGTTGTAAAACACTTAATTTCATTTACCGGCAAATCACCTTCGATTTCAAAATTTATTTCACAGCCAAACGATTTACCAATCCAGTTTTTCTGCATAGTTTTAACCTTATTTGGCCAAGTCCCTAATGTTTCTAAACCATCTAGTAATTCTTGTGAGAATTTAGATATATTAAAAAACCACTGACTAAGCTTTTTTCTTTCAACTGTGGCACCTGATCTCCACCCCTTCCCATCAATAACTTGTTCATTAGCCAATACTGTTTCATCAACAGGATCCCAATTTACATAGTTTTCTTTTCTATAAACAAGCCCTTTCTCTAATAACTCAAGAAAAAAGGTTTGTTGGTGTTTATAATATGTTTCATCACACGTTGATATTTCTCTTTGCCAATCTATAGATAGTCCTAACTTCTTAAGCTGAGTTTTCATAGTTTCTATATTTTTCTCAGTCCATTCTTTAGGATCTAATTTATTTTGTCTTGCAGCATTCTCTGCTGGCATACCAAATGCATCCCATCCCATCGGATGTAATACATTGTAACCATTTAATTTTTTGTACCTGGATAGCACGTCACCTATAGTATAATTTCGGACATGACCCATATGTATTTTACCAGAAGGATAGGGAAACATTTCAAGGCAATAAAATTTTTTTTTACTTTTATCTAGTTCGGTTTGAAAGATATTCTCTTCTTCCCATTTTTTTTGCCATTTATTTTCATACTCTTTAAAATTATATCTATCCACAATTCTAACTTATTGATTATCTCTTAAACTTAGAAAATTCTATGAGATTACTTTTTCTTTTTAGAGTTATTTTCTTTTTCATATACAGCGGCTTTAGTTAAAATTTTTTTTGTTAATTCATCAGATAATACACCAGACCTATCAGTAATTTTACAAGTTTGTTGAACCGAACAATTTTTATAAAAAACTTTAACAATAATAGCGTCAGACCTGACTTCATTGCTCAAAAATCTTATAGATATTTTGACTGACTCATTAATTACATCGCTATCACTGTACCAATCAGTAACTATAACTCCTCCACTATAATTCGCTAGAGCAAGAGGCATGAAATCTAAAGTGTCTAATGATGCCCTCCACAATTCATTTGAACTAGCAAAATCAAATTCTCCTGAATTCTTTTTTGCACTTCCCATCAAAGTAAATCCTCTGCCTTCTTCAATATTTTTTTGAACTCTGTCTTTTACATTGGGTGGTCTTTTTCTAGCATCACCAGCATTTTTACATGCACTCAGAATAAGAAGAAATATAATTGATATAAAAATAGGTAATTTTAATAATTTAGACATAATGTAAATAAATATAAATATTTAGATAAACTTTAAAATAAGAAAGATTTATATGTAAAATTTATAAATACCTATATTTTTATATACTTTTTGTGATGTAATTTTGCAACACTGTAGCAATAAATTAAGATATTATGCTGTAAATGTCTTTGTTTTCACTCATTTTTGATAGAAATGCAATGTTTAATATTAAACATAAAACAAGGAGTACTTAATATGAACAAATATACAAAAATAGGACTAACAGCATTAGCTGGTTCTTTAGTTGCTGGATCAGTTTCAGCTGCTGAAATGTCAGCTTCTGGTAGTGCTACACTAACTTATACTGGTGGTGATGAAAAAGCTACTCACGGTAATGGTTGGGTAATGGGTGATTCAGTTACTTTCTCTGCTTCAGGAGATGTAAATGATTTCACAGTAACATACTCTGTTGAGTTAGATAGAGGAATTGGTGTTGATGATAACTCATTAACATTTGATTTTGGTGATGCTGGAACATTAAGCTTTGCTGGTCATGGTGGATCAACTTTCATGAGTGCAAATGATGACGTAATGCCAACAGCTTCAGAAGAGCCATGGGATGTTATCACAGGTGCTGACACTGGAAGAGTAAATGGTTTTGACGGTGATCAAACTTGGAAGTATGTTTACGCACATGAGTCAGGTCTTAACTTGACTTTAACATACATCAACGCTGCTGATGCAATAACTGACGTTTCTTATTCAGACTACGGTGTAACTTACACAGGCATGGAAGGATTAACACTAGGTTATGGTACTGGTGACGTTGAGCAAACAACTGGAACTAAATCTGACGAGAGCACATTATTTGCTAAATATGCAATTGGTGGAGCTACAGTTGGTATCCAAAAATCAGAGCAAGACAATGAAAGTGCTTCTGATGTAGAGTCAACAGGTATTGGTATATCTTACGCAGTTAATGATGATTTAACTGTTTCTTATGGTTCAAATACTAGAGAAAAAGTAGGATCTGATGACCAAGAAGCTATGGCGATCGGTGCTTCATACACTGTTGGATCAATGGGTATTGCAGTTTCTTTTCATACAGTTGACAACGTAAATAACACTTCTTCAGACGATAGAGAAGGTTATCAAATGGTGTTAACATTTGCATTCTAATTTGCAATCTTAGACTATTTAAAAAGGGCCCCATTTTTTGGGGCCTTTTTTTTACTCAAAATAAGATATTCCACTCAATCCATAACAATTTAACAAGTTAATTTTTTTTTTGTTTAACTTTGAAATGCCACCAAGAGCAACAATACTTTTATTTGTTAATTTTGAGAGCAACCTAAATTTATATAATCCTAGATAATTTTTATTTTTCTTAAAAATTGATGAAATAAATATTAATTTTACTTTTTGAGCTTCTTTTTGTCTTATTTCTTTAATGTTATGAGCCGATCCCATGATTACAAACGATGTCTTTGTTTTATAAACTAAGTGTCTTAAACTTTTATTAAATGAAGGTATATAACTGCCATCTAAACCAAGTTTTATAGATAACTTAATATTATTAGACAAAAAAAACTTAATACCTTTTTTTTTACAGTATTTTTTTGCTTGAATAATTTCGTAAATACTTACTTTTTTGTTGTAATTTCTGAAAATTACACCTGTATTAATATTTAATTTATCAATATTATTTTTTTTAAAAGTATTTATAAAATAAAATTTATTTGGAAATATATTATGCATGTTACTATAAAAAATTTACTTAAAATTAACGAAAATGTTAAGACAAATCTACAAAATGAAACAAAAACATTAGTGGTTCCAAAAATAATTGCCGTTTCAAAAACATTTAAAATTAATCATATAATGCCATTAATTAATCATGGACATCTAGATTATGGAGAAAATAAAGTACAAGAAGCAATAGAAAAATGGACAAAAATTAAAGAGGAAAATAAAAATATCAAACTACATTTGATAGGTGGTTTGCAAACTAATAAAGTTAAAAACGCTGTCCAATTATTTGATTACATTCACTCATTAGATAGTAAAAAACTTGCAGATAAAATATCTTACCAGCAAAAAGAACAAAACGTGGAAACAAAAATTTTTATTCAAGTCAATATAGGTAAAGAGCAACAAAAATCTGGTATTCCTGAAGAAGAATTATCTGATTTTTATGAATACTGTAAAAATCTTAATTTAAATATCATAGGTTTAATGTGCATACCTCCTTATAATAAAGATAGCTTAAAATATTTTTTGAAGATGAAAGAATTAAACAAAAAAATTGGTTTAAAAGAATTAAGTATGGGAATGTCTGCTGACTATTTAAATGCAATAAAAAACGGTTCTACTTTCATTAGAATAGGTTCAGATATATTTGGTCAGAGATATTAAAGAATTTTTATTTTTGTGTTTTTATTAATTAGCTTTGCTAATATTGAGAAATCTTTTTCAGATATGCCAATACATCCAGCTGTTGGTAAATAATTTTTTGTTAAATGAATAAAAATAGCACTTCCATTGCCAATTTTTGGTTTATTCCAGTTATATTTTATTGGCAATAAATAATCATATTTATAGTCATTCCTAAAAAGTTTTTCATATCTAAATTTTGTTTTTACATCAATAAGCTTATTATAATTTCTTTTTGATTTTATATCATTACACCAACCCATTTTTTTTCTAATTTTTAATGATTTTAACATAGTTAAGGGTTTATTCTTTTTATCAGATCTATAATAAATATACTCCAGAGAAAATGTTCCTACCGGTGTCTTTTTATCTCCTTCAATTTTATTTTTAGTAAAACCATTTTTTCCTACACAACATCTAAACTCAAAATCATCATAGATAAGAGTATCTTTATTTTTTACTATAATTGTCATATTGTATGTTTATGTTAGATCAGCAAATATTAATAATACATAAATTAGATGTATTATATAATATTTTAACGGAGTTTAAAAATTATCTTAATTTTAAATTAAAGTTAGTTAATAATAACAAAATTGAGGAAATACAAATCAACAAAAACTGTTTAATTATTTCTGGAGAAAAAAACTCAAAATTTAATAACCAAATAAATATAGAAGAATATCCAATAGATATAATAAAGTTGTTAGAGATAATTAATATTAATTTTTTAAAACAAAAATTTAATCAACAGAATAATATTAAAATAGGAAAATATATTATAAATTTAAACTCTAGAGTGATGAATAAAAATTCTGAGAAATTATCACTTACTGAGAAAGAGGCTAAGATTATTGTCTTTTTAAATAAATCAAAAAATCCAGTACCTATAACCAATTTACAAAAAGAAGTATGGGATCATAAGTCTAAGCTAGAAACACATACAGTTGAAACCCATATATATAGGTTAAGAAAAAAAATCGAAAAAAAATTTAGAGATAAATTGTTTATAAAAAGTCTTAAAGATGGTTACAAATTAAATGCGTAAAAAAAAAAATTTTCATGCTAAAGAGCTTTTCACAAGAAAATACAAACCTCGAATTGTTAAAGCCAAAAAAGGTAAAGGTAGTTATAATAGAAAAAATATTAAAGCCTAGCACCAATTTGTTGAATAATTTTAGATGACATTTCTCTTCCTTTATTTAAACATTCTATATGACTATAATTGTTTAAATATCCGTGTAAAAAACCAGCTGCAAATAAATCTCCGGCGCCCGTAAGGTCTTTTATATCAAGATTCTTTTCAACTCCATTTTCAATCACATCATCACCATTTATTGATATAGCTCCTTTGTCTCCTCTTGTTATAATTAACTGTTTTTTCAAATTTTTTCCGAAATCAATCACTTCCTCAAAATTCTTGGCATCAGTTAACGACATTACTTCTTGTTCATTTGAAAAAGTAATATCTAACTTATTTTTAACTAAATCTAAGAAATGAGACTTATGTCTATCAACACAAAATTGGTCAGATAAAGACATGGCAACTTTTTTTGCATTATTAATAGCTTTTTCAAAAGCTTTTTTAGGTTCACCTTCGTCCCACAAATAGCCTTCTAAAAATATCATTTCAGTCTGTTTAATAATATTTGCATCTACATCGTTTTCATTAATTTTTCCTGCTGTACCTAAAAATGTACACATCGTTCTTTCTGAGTCAGGTGTTACCAATATTAAACATGTTCCAGTAGGTAATTCTTCTTTCTTTTTTGAGTAAAAATATTGAACATTTTCAGATTTTAATCCATTTTCATATTTATCACCCAAATCGTCGTCACTTACTTTACCTATAAAACCTACTTTATTTCCTAGTTGAGATAGTCCTACAATAGAATTAGCAACCGATCCTCCTGATATAGTTTTTTCAATTTTAAGATCGGCCATCATAGAATGAAATTCTTTATCATCAAAAATAAGCTTCATTGTTCCCTTTGTTAATTTATTTTTTTTAATAAAGTTTTCATTAACTTTACAAATTACGTCTACTATAGCATTACCGATACCTAAGATTTTCATATTAAGCTTTCTTTGTTTTTATTGGTTTTTTTCTTTTAGGATAACAAGAAGTACAAATTTTACAAGAAATACCGTAACATTCTCTTGCTTTACAATATTCT
>MDTG01196935.1_pt1 | contig 10418 bp, 6 predicted proteins | sample 811421 | NCBI WGS metagenome assembly MDTG01 (sample SAMN05326645, study PRJNA326480) | marine metagenome | isolation source: seawater | place: Pacific Ocean: South East | collected 2011
GCGTTCGCGACGGTTTCAAAGAGCGCGTGGCGGTTGATGCCGAGGTGCGCGAGCATCGACGATGATGTCGTTCCTTCCGACGCGTTCGAAACCTTCGACAAAAACGATTTTGGGGAAGCGTCTTCTTCTTCCCCGGAAGAAGGCGCGACATCTCGTCCTTTTTGTCGCTTGAAAGCGAGTTTCGGCTGTTTTTGCGGCGGGTCGTCGTCGTCGTCCTTCTTCGCGCTCATGTTCCTTTTGACGCCTTTCTTCGCTCTTCTTCTTCTTCTTCTTCTTCTTCTTCTTCTGGTGGTATGCGATGCTCTAATGTCTGTTACAAATTTGTGTCGACTCCCTTTTGTGTGTAACGCTTTTCTTTCTTATTTTTATAACGCTTTTTTTTTAAAAAATCGATACACAAAAAAGTCAACACAACATTGAAAGGAAACAAGTTGCAGATCAAGAAGATCATCGGAAGAAAAACCTTTAATAAGCTCCGGAGGACGCGTCGTTCGATCGAAACGTGGATGACGATGACGACGACGACGACGATGGCAAAAGGAGGAAAAGGCAAATCCGGGTACGACGCGACGCGCGACGGCGAAAACACGAGACTTCAGCAAGACGCGGCGAGAGGAAAAGGCGCGTGGGACTGCGAAAAGTACGAAGAGATACGACCGGAAGACGAGGCGAAAGTGTTCGAGGAAATCGCGACGGCCAACGAAGGCGACTTTTTGTTTGAAGGTGAGCGTTGTTGCAGTTAAAACCGCGTCGTTTATCGTGACTCTCTTTAACGCGCCAGGTATTCCGTGCGTGCAACCGAGGAAGGATTTCGAGCACTTGGCGTTCTTTTTCGACGGGTGTCGATATCGCATGAAAGCAAACGTAAAAGAAAAATGTCGCGATGTCAAGAGGAGACTTTGGGAAAAAGGTTGCGGCAAAGGCGAATGGATGACGACTGGGAGAAGGAAGAAAGTTGAGAGTTGGGAAGATTTGACGTTGTTGTATTCGTGCGAGATTATACCGGAAAATTCAACGTTGGAAGATTTTGGAGTTCCGCCCGGGTGTAAGTGTTTAATAGCGCTTGAGAAGGCCATTATAGAATCTGGTAAACCAGACGCTTCCGATCCGTATTGGAATTAGTACTGCGCGTTCTCTTTTGTAGTGCTACTGCTGATGCTGTTACTGCTGCTGCTCGCTTTCTAATCGATAATAATATTACACATTATGCATACATTCTAAGTCGACTTTGGCTTATCGAACGCAAGTCGTTTTCCGCTACCCCATTTCCAGTACACGGCAATCCCGAGACAATAAAGTATAATTGCTGGCCCAAACATGGACAGTTCCCACTCTTGCGTTTCTTTGATTAAATATCCAGTCAATGGAACACCAATAACTCCTGGAAGAGCCCCGCACGTATTTGTGATGCCTAAAAAAATTGACGCGTATTTCGGACTCAAATCTTGGTGGTTGGAATACAAACCGGCGTAACTGAACGATTGGAATGAAATACCAATGGTCAATAAAATAACCGTCGCCACCGGATCTTCAAAGTATGTCGACAATAGCATCGCGAATGCCGGTGCAGCAAACGCAACGGATTGACATCCTTTACGCACTAACGTCAAATCGGTACCTCTTTGGATAAGTCTATCCGCAGTAGGTCCAGCTAATGTTCCAACTGCGATATTCGCTACGGGCGGTAACAAAGTCAACAACGATGCGTTTGTCAAAGATAAACCAACTTCTTCGGTGAAATACGTTGGCAACCACGCCAAGACGACGTATGTCCCCCAGTTACCGACGAAATGAACAAACGCCAACGCTTTGATTGGGTCTGAGTTTGCAAACTGCCCCCATGGCACGTCTTCAAATGTAATCTCCTCGTTCGCCTTTCCTGGCTCTTCTGCCTCTTGTCTGCTCCCGAACAAATTCGTCACAGGTATCTTCCCTTCATCAACTGCGTTTGTCGTCACCCCGCCCGCTCCGAACAAACCTAAAGCTATCACAATCCACAAGGCGCCAAAACTGCCAAAAATATCAAACATGCCGCGCCACCCAGTCTTTTCCATAATAAACGGCGCCACGGACAAACCTAAAATTGACCCAACATTGAATCCACTAAAGGTAAACGCGACCGCTCGCGATCGTTCACCAACTGGCATAGCTCTGGCGATGATATCAGTCACCGCTGACGGCACGACGCCTTCACCTAAACCAACTAAAGCTCTCGCGAAGAACAATGCGGGTAAATTATCACCGGCAAAAGGAATCGCTAAGGTTGCCAACGAAATAAACGACAGACCAAATGGCAACACTCTCGCACCACCGTACTTTGTGTTCATAAACCCACCAGGAATCTGTGACAATGCGAACCCGTAAAAAAAGGACGATTGCAAAATTCCCGACTGCGCCGTGTCCCACGAAAACTCTCTACTCATAGGAATCACCGCTACTGACATGTTAATTTTGTCCATGTTGCACACCACAAACGCGCACGCACAACAGACCATTAACTTATACCTCGCCGGTGCAGATTGGTACGTGTATGATAACTCGTTCATGGATTTCGGGAAGGTGAATGCCCATCCTTCTTGTTGCAGGTCGTCCGTGGCTACCACGACTTCGGGTTCTGCCATTTCATCTCTCGATGACGCCGATGATATCAATGTCGTCATTTCTTGTATCGATCCGTACTTGTTACTCTCTTTACTACTACTCATCACCTCTACCACAGTCTCTTGCGCTTTATTTTCGTCGTTACTCACCGACAAGGGAAAAGTCGTTCCCTCCGCGACAACGTCGTTCTCTCTCGCGCTCCTATTTCTCTCTTGCAGTTTCTCTCTTCGCTTTTTCCTATTCAATCGTCTGTTCTTCTTCTTCCTGTAACTCGAAGATGGAGACGCAGTGCCACGACCGCTGCCGCTCGCGTTCCTCCCCCTCTCCGTCATCTCGCTCTTATTTTCATCCCCGCCGTTCTCTTCCATCTTCCTCGTCGCCGAAACCGCGTTTTCAATCCGTTCTTTTCGTCGTCGTTTCCGCGTCAATTCGACAAAGCCCAGACGACATCGCGCGTCGGCGTCTCGTCTCCATCGACCGAAACTTCCGCGGCCTCTCGAAAAAGACGGAGATAAAGAAGTCGACGCGAGCGTGGTGGTTCCGTGCATCTCTCTCTCTCTCTCTCTCTCTCGTTCCCCGTATGCGGAGGAGGAAAATGAAGTAAATGTGGTGTTAAAATTATTTCCAATCGAGAGAGAATTGGAAATTGGACAAAGCACTCGTCACAACATCATCGCCTACTCTCGTCATCGAGTGGCGGCGGGGGCGCACGCGCGAAGGCCAACGCACAAAAAACACGAACAAAAACGAAGATGTCGTCGTCCTCCGCGCAAACACCAACGAACCAAATGACCTCGGAGCAGCGCGAACAGGCATTCGCGATGGCGAACCAGGAGATGGAATACCGCGTGGACTTGTTCAACAAACTCGTCCACTCGTGCTACGAGAAATGCATCGATAAGCGGTTCAAAGACGGCGACTTAAACGTTGGGGAAACCGCGTGCGTGGACAGGTGCAGCTCGAAGTATTGGCAAAGCGTGGGGATCGTGGGGCAGCTGCTGGGAGCGAATCAGGCGCAGCAAGGACCACCACCAACGCAATAAATAATAGCAGTAGAAAAAGGTCCTTATCCTTGGTGTTGTTATGCGTGTGCAGGAGTAGCATCGTCTGTATAAAAAAACTCATCTCTTCTCGCTTCGTTTCAGCGATAATACATGACATCGGTTCGAATAAGAAACTTTGGCTCTCCCAACACAACATCGCGCCCGTCGTGAAGTAAATGCTCGTACTCCAACTCGGACTCCTTGTTTCCGTGTGGGAACAAGAGAATGTCACCAGTTTCGCCTTTGACGCTGGCGACGTACTCGAGTAAAGGAAAATTGCCGCCGCCGGCGCTTTTTGTGAGACCAGAGTTGGATTTGCGAGATTTCGGTTGAGCGTCGAGAAAAAAGCCAGTTTCGCCGCCGAGGTGAGCGGTACCGTTTAAGTAGATGATGAGCGAATACGCGCTGCTCATTTCTTTTCTATTTTCCCATTTTTTCGTGGTGGACTTGTCGTAATGCGGAATGGAGCACGTCTCTTCGCTGTAGCGGTAGCAACGCAAGCGTTCATCGAGGAGAAGGTTATCGTCTTCGACTAAGTATCGACCGCTTTCTCCGTCCATCCCTGATCGCGGCGGTAAATATTGCCGGATCCTTTTAGCCATCTTCTCGAGAACGTTAGTATCGTATCTGTCTTCATCGTCATTGTTGTCGTCGTCGTCGTCGTTGGAGACTTTCATCGGCGACCACGAAACCGGCTCCACAGGAAGCCGAGATTCGCCATTAAACGTATCCGTAGAGGAAAGCGTCAATATGGGATCCACGGCGAGGACTTTAAAACCTTTCAAAATGGATTTCATGGACTCTTCATCCACCATGAAATCGTCGTCAACGCCTTTTAATATTTCCAAATTGTTGCGCATAATTTTTTCCGCCATGGATTCTCTTCTCGCGTTTGTTTGATTGTACTTGTTCGGTTGGATTTGATTGACATACTTCGCGAGAAGCTGTGAAGCCGATTTCGTGAAGACATTCCGTAGACAAAAGGCGCCTGGAATACCATCGATTGGTTCTTTTCGCACTGCTTTAGCATCATCAAAACTTTGAAGTGCTGATACTGCTTCGGATTCTTCGATTAACTCCCCCACATCGTAGCGCGCGGTACTCTGTTTCCCAACCAAAAACGCTTTATAATCATTCGAGCACTTCTTTTCAATCGCGCAATCACGTCTGACGTAGTGCAAATGCCAAAAACTATCGTGGATGTAGTCTGAGTTGTGTGCTGCTACTCTTTTTGCACGTTCTCTCAGCGCGGTCCAATTTTTAACCGATCCTTTCTTGGCGTTGCTACTACCAGTACTCCTCGTTGGCGCTTCCTTTGTTTCACGCTCCATTTCATCAATAACTGTTTCAATTTGACGTTTAGTATCTACATCTATAATCTCGCTCGCAAAATTTGCATTCAAATCTCTTCTTGCTAACTCGCGAGGCGTAAGTTTTAAAATGTTATCTCTGGCATTCGGGTCTGCGCCAAGTGTGAGTAAAGCGCGATACGTTTGTAATGCTCTTTTGGTGCCCAGAAGCTGAGATGGTTTCTCAAACATCGCTTCGATTTCTTTTAAGTGCTGCAACTCGCGCTTCAATGTCGCTTTGTGTTGTCGTCTTAGATCGCTCTTGCTCTGGCTCGTCTCATCATTTGCACTCGGTCGAAACTCTCTAATTTCGGCTATTCTTTTTACCAAACCGTCGCGCTCTCCCTGTATTGCCGCACCGACGACGTATTTTTGTATCAGCGTCGCCACTCGGTGTAAAGGTGTCATCCCAAATATGTCCTTGCTATTGATTAGTCCACCGTATTCGAGTAATTCTGGAATCATTTCTGGTTCGCCATACGAAGCTGCAAAGTGCAACGGCGTGCCCGCCCCGTTATCTTGCGACGCATAGTATGGGTCCGCACCGATTATCTCGCGAAATAAATCTAAGCTCCCGGTTGATATTGCTGCGTAAAAGGTCGCTGGAGGATATCGGACCCGATGGAATCGTTGAATAGGATCGTCGTCTATATTTATCTGATCGTGTTCCACATTTTCTTCTTCTTCTTCCTCAAATTGCAGGCGCCGTTGAAATCGTTCAATTTTCGTGCATAAAACGTCGTTATCTTCCATCTTTGCCAAATCTGAAGGTCGAAATCCTTCTAAATCTTTTTTACAATGTAGCGAGTACGAAAGCCCAAGCCTTCTTGAATTCTCAATCATCCAATTAATGATTCTTTCGTTCCCTCGTTGCGCCGCTTTGTGCAACGCCGAGTGCCCGTTGGCGTTGACGAGTCGAAAGCTCACGTGTAACGAGCGTAAATATTCGCAAACATCCACGTTATCGCCATCGGATTGGCATGCCCACATAGATGCGTTACATCCAAACTGATTCGCCGACTCTCTCGCATTAGCCCCAAACTTAATCAATAATTTCATGACATCTATCTCGCTTTTCCAGGTTGCCCATGCAAACGCCGAAGTCCCGTCGTTCGTTTTGCAATTGACGTCGACTTTACACGTTTCGAGTAGATATTCGCACACGCGCAGGTTCCCATTCCTCGCGGCCCAGTGTAAAGGCGTTCGGCCTTCGTAACTGCGCCTCCCTAATTGAGGTTGACTCGGGTCGAAATGAAGCTCCTCGATGAGATATTTAACCACTGTTAAACTATCCGAACCGCACGCCCAATGCAAACACGAGGCGCCATTTGAATCCAAGCAGGTCTTCACATCCTCCGTGCATTTTCTCAGCGCATCAATATCACCTCTTCTTGAATACTCCAGCGAATGAAATGGTAATCGCGCAACCTTCTTTTCAAGGATGCATTTTTCAAATTCTTCGCCTAAATCGCCATTCTTCGCCGCTCGTATCGCTCTCTGCAAATCTTCTGGATCTTTCTTCTTCTTTTGATGCTTTTCCTCATCACTCCCACCATCTTTTCTTCTTGCCGTAACCAAATCACGATTCAAAATCACGCTCAATGCGTTTCGCTCCGCCTCGACTTCATTCATCGCGTCTGTGTGTGTCAAATCATGTTTTGTTTTATGATGCCACCACAATGCTCTTTCGTCGTTTACGAACGCGCCGCACTCGTGACACCTCCACCATCCTTCTTGTTTACATCTTTCGTAATACTCGACCGAACAAAACCAAATCGATCCACTGGGTTCATTTACCTTCGCGTGCACGTATAGTTTTTTCTGCGTTTCGTGTGGTATAAATTCCAGCAAACATCGAGCAAACAACGCCGGCGTCGCAAACGTTCGTTCGGTGCCCAGGTTGGATGTTAATTTGAGCAGGCTTTTTTCCGCTTCATCTTCTTCATCTCCCGCCTTCTTCTTCATCTCCTTTAAAGCGTAAAACATTCGAATCGACGCGTTGGAAATCTTATCGAACGATTTTGGTTGTTGTTGCGATTGGTGTCGTTGCTCCGTGGTATTGTTGTTGTTCGGTAGCGCTTTTGTCCTGGTCATAAAAAAGCGTCGTTGAATAATGGAAGCGGCGTCGTTTTCCAATTCAGAAATCTGTTCGCCGGAGTGCAAGAAAGAGAGAGAAACGAACAGCGCGTGGAGAAACGCGTCCGCATATTCTCCGCTCCCGGACATCGCGGTGGGATGTCTCCGCGTCTACGCCGTCATTGTTCGTTGTCGCTTCCGGGATGGACGTTTTTTTAGTGAGGACAAATTTCTGTTTTGGTACAATTATTTACAAGAGCTCACCCCACGTACAGTAGGTAACTAAAATGTTTCTCTCTCAATCTATCTCGGATGCTTCAAAATGCGATCTAAATCATCTAAGGGCCTATTCTGATGCTCTCCATTTGCCACATCGTCTCGCGCTAAATCTATATCTTCATTGCTCATTCTCGATACGCGTTCTCTCTCCTCGGCGACGGAGATGTACTGCTGGTACCGACTGCTGAAAATTTCGATGTAATACGTCGCACCGTTCCAAACGCAAAAACTAAAACAAATTAAAATTATGAACGTGTGGACGTAAAAGTTGACGTAGCACGCCGTGGCGACGAGGAATGTGACCGTGGTGTAGATGAATTGCAGAAAAACGAAGACGAATTTCGTTTTTATGCTGTCCGGAGAGTATTGTTCATCTGGGCCGAAGAAACCGATTCTGCGGAACTGTTTCAATGTCCACGCATTTTTTCGATTCTTCGTGTCCATGGAAAGCCATCGCAAAGAGGTGACGAGTTCTGGGTCGTCCCGGAACTTTTTCGCGTCCATGATTTCAGTTTTAATGAGATATGCCACCTGCCAGACGATGTATAACGTCATCGGGTAAATCCAAAACTCTTTCGTGTAATGTTTGTACGCATCCAACGTCAACTCGGCGACGTCCAATCTTTTCTCGTCGTCGCCGTGACCGAACCATCGACCACACCATGTCAACACAGCCGGCCACAAGTGAATAAACACGGATTGGACTTTATCCCACGAGTGAAAAACCAACGAATTCCTCCAAATAGGAATCGCAATCAAAATCGGTCCATTCGAAAACGTAAAAATAGTCCTGTACAACTTTACGTTTCCGTAATCGTACAAATGAAAATACATTGTCGCCGCGTGCGAAAAGTAGCAAAAGTCAATCATAAAGTACTGCCATTTTAGTTGCACGTAATACACCATCCTCGTTAACAGCAGGATAGGCATCGCGACGCAATAAAACACCCAAAACTTTTCCGGGTACTTCACCGCGACCGCTTCTGTAATCAACAACCCAAACACGCCCGAGAAGAAGGCGACTTTATCTACCGTTTTGATCGTTTTCGGAACTTTTAAGAAATCGCGAATGCGATAGTTTGGATCCCCGGTGATGCGTTTCCTGGCAACCGATTTCGTTCTCTCTATGGTTTTCCGGACGATTTTCTTCGGCCCTCGATTCCGTTTCGGCGACGACGACGATTTCTCCCCCGCCCCGTTCCCCTCGAGCGCGTGTTCCTCGACACCACTCCCATCGCCGCGCGACCTCGTCGTCTTTTCATCGAAGACGCGCTCGTCGTCGTCGGCGGCGTCTTTTCGGCCGTTTCCCCCCACGGACAGCGCTCGCCGCATCACTCTGGTTCTCTTCCCGCTTTTTTTCCCTCTTTCGAGATTATGTGTGTGCGAATGAACACCTCGGCGCCGTTTTGCCGCCGCCGCCGTCGGAGTTTGCAAAACAAAATTCCGATTCCGACGATTCCGACGATTCAGACGACGATTCAGACGACGACGACGACCCAAAGTGTTGTCGTCTCGCGCGAAGAAGCGTCTGTTTTTGGTGTGCGAGGAGATCGAGATGTGATGAGGAGGGGGGGATTCGACGAACGAAAAACAAACCCCTACAAAAAAACATACGAATATAAAACCCTAAACATAAAGACTCGGAGGATGACTTTTTTCTTCTCTGAGAGCGAAGATTTTACCTTTCTTTGTGGGACCTTTCTTCACTTCCAAGGCGTGGTGGTGCTGCGCCGTCCTCCAACGAGACTACATGTCCGAGAAGACGCCGTCGACTCCGACTCCGACTCCGACTCCGACGAGGAACCACACACAGGATCGAAAAATCGAGAAGGAGCGTCTTCTTCTCGCCGAAACCACCTTTACGGCGTCGATGAAACAAAGACGAATCAATCGAGAGCGATTGTGTCGAATGCAGCAACAGATTCTCGCGAGCGCGATCCTGTTCGTCGTCGCGTTTTTGATGCTCAACGTGCTCGTGAAAATGAGAGAGACGAGACGAGGCGCCGAAATATAAAACAGAAGCAACAACGATGCTGTCAGAACGAGAAATACTTTCGCTGGTCGAACCGTTGCTGCCGAACGACGTGGGAATAAAGTTCGTCGTCTCCACGACGAATCCGAAACGGTTGTGCTTGGAAGGGGTTGGCGCGGCGCGCCGACGGACGAACGGCGAAGAGGAGGACAGTGGAGACGACGAGAGTAAAGAGAGCGACGACGAGAAAAACCATGAAATTGAACGTGGTGACGCACTTCTCGACGTGGAGATTATCGCAGGCGAAGAACGCGGTCGTGATGTGAAAATAGCCATCACGAAATTGTGCGACGGTAACGATGACGCGCAACCGAAACTGGCGACGCCGAGCGAGTTCGAGAAAGCGATCTCGCGTGCGAAACAGAAGAAAAATAATAATAACAGAACGAGAATGCCGCTCGCATGCTTGGAAACGCGTTGTAAACGAGCTCTCTTTATAGTTTACGCGCATCGAGCGCACACGTTGAGAACGTGCGCACAATTTTCGCCGTCGGTTTTCGGAGACCCGGCATCCAGGAGGAGTTTGATTGCGAGGCAACTCGTTGAAGGTATGGATTTTGTGCACGAGAAGGGATTGTGCATGCGCGGAAGAGTTGGTTTAGAGAATTTTGTCATCGATGAAGATAAAGCGAAAGAAGCGATCGAGAAGAATGTGGAATCGACAATGACGCCTTTGATTGAGATTGGCGTGCTTGCACGTGCAACGAGCAATCAAATTACGTCGACACCGACATGCAGCATCGAGAACAGAGACGAACGCGATAAAGAAGACGCGGTGGAAGAAGATCGGCGAAACTTACGCGGATTATCCGCGGCTTGGCGGTTAGGGGCGATATCAAATCTCGAATATATATCGCGCATCAACGCCATTTCCGGACGACGTGAAGGCAATTTTCGGTTTCACGCCTTCATGCCTTGGGTTATCAATTTCTCGAAGCATCCTTTCTCTTCTTCCGTGAATGAAACAACAACAACAACAACAACAATAACAACCGTAGATGAAGAACGCGACGACAAAGACGACGATGAGAACGAGGA
>MDTG01277336.1_pt1 | contig 10418 bp, 12 predicted proteins | sample 811421 | NCBI WGS metagenome assembly MDTG01 (sample SAMN05326645, study PRJNA326480) | marine metagenome | isolation source: seawater | place: Pacific Ocean: South East | collected 2011
CTAAAGTTAACTTATGCTTTCTAAAAATCAATTAGGCTTTTTGTACATGTTTTTGTCTGTTTGTGCATTCTCTATAATGGATTTAATTGTAAAATGGTCAGATAATTATCCATTAGGACAAGTAATATTTTTTAGAGGTTTTTTTGGTATAGTTTTTTATTATTTCATTATACCAAAAGATAGAATTAAAGATTTTTATATTACCAAAAGGCCTCTACTTCATTTATCTAGATGTCTTTTTGGCCTAGCAGCTTTACTTTCAATTTTTACTGCCTTGAGAAACCTCCCTTTAGCAACTGTGGTAAGCATCTCATTTGCAGCACCAATATTTACTACAATATTCTCAATATTTTTTCTAAGTGAAAAGGTAGGTTATTTTAGATGGCTCGCTGTCTTTGTGGGATTTGTTGGCATTTTAATTATATCTGAACCTGGTTTTAGCTCACTAAATATTTACTATATCTTTCCTGTAATATTTGTTTTGGGAATGTCATATGTTGCTATAAGTATAAGACAGCTATCAGTAACAGAACCAGTATGGTTAATTTCATTATTTTTTTCTGCCGCAATAACTTTAGCAGGTTTAATTTCTCTTCCTTTTGGATGGCTAATGCCAAGCTCTTTAGATCTTATTTTATTGTCTTTAATTGGTTTTTTTGGTGGTGTTGCAAATTTATGGCTAAGTCAATCATATAAATTTTCAGAAGTATCTTTAGTTACACCTTTAAAATATTTAGCATTAGTTTTTGCAATTGTATTTGGATATTTAATTTGGGGTGAAGTTCCATCCAATAAAACATTATTTGGAGCAGTATTAGTTATTACTTCTTCAATCATAATTTTTAGAAGAGAAATTGCACTTAAAAAGGAACCTACTCCATCGCGACATGAGTAAAAAACCCTACTACTGGAATACTGCAACAAAATATCTTGCCTCAAAAGATAAAGTAATGAAAAAATTAATTAAGAAATATAATGATAAGACACTTACAACTCGCAAAGACATTTTCTTTTCTTTATGCAAGAGTATAATTGGGCAGCAAATTAGTGTAGCCGCTGCAGATGCAGTTTTTTTAAAATTTAAAAAGACGTGTAAAGGAAAAATAAATCCTAAAAATGTAAATAATAAAAGTTTTCATGATTTAAAAAAATGTGGACTTAGTAAACAAAAGGTAAAAGGTATAAAAGAACTTGCAAAAAAATTTTTAAAAAAAGAGTTTAATCCAAAACTAATCCTTCATATGAATGACGAAGAAGCTATAGTTTATCTATCAAGTTTAAGACAAATTGGTCGTTGGTCTGCGGAGATGATTTTACTTTTTGTATTTAATAGAAAAAATATCTGGCCAATTCAAGATATAGGGTTGTTAAGAGCAATATCAAATAATTATAATAAAAAATATTTTCCACCTAATATTTTTGTAAAAAAACTTAAAAAAAAATTTTCTCCCTATTGTTCTGTTGCAACTTGGTATCTTTGGAGATCAATAGATGATCAGCCCATACAATATTAATTTTTTTTATCTATTTGATTAATTAAATTTTTAATATTATTTTGAATATTTCCTTTAGTAATGGATCTACCAATCACAATCCAGTCTACCTTATATTTTTTAAATGCCTCTATTGGTGTCGTAACTCTTTTTTGATCATTTTTAAATTTTTGTAGTTGAATACCAGGAGTAATTATTTCTTTTTTAAAAACACTTTTCACATATTTTGTCTCATGAGCACTACAAACTAAAGCATCAAGATTTGCTTTTTTTGCTAACTTGGCTTGGTGAATAACCAATTCTTGTATTGATTTTCTATAGCCAATTTCCCTCAAATCTTTGTTATCTAAAGATGTAAGAGTTGTCACTCCAACAATTTTTGTTTTACCAGAAACTTTTTTGACTGCTTTTAATGCCTTGAGACCAGAGCTTATATGTACGGTTAAATAATGGACCTTTAAATCTTTAAGTGCTTTCGTTGCAGATTGCATTGTATTTGGAATATCATTTAATTTAGCATCTAAAAAGATTATTTTATTTTTAATTTTTTTAATAAACTGTCTACCATTTTTTGAATTAATAAATTCGAGGCCAAACTTATAACCAATTTTAACTCTTTTGATATTAGATAATTTAATAATTTTATTTACTTTTTTTGTACTAGTAGTATCACAAGCAATAAATACTTTTTTAATTTTATTTTTTTTCATCATTTATTTTAACAAACAAATCTTTACCCATTTTAAAATGTATAGTTTTTTTTTCTGGAGTATTGACTTTTTCACCTGTTTTAGGATTTCTAGAAACTCTGGCTTTTTGAATATGAGTTGACCAGGTTCCAAAACCTCTTAACTCTACTCTTTCTCCTTTTTTAAGGGAATATTTAATTTCCTCAAAAATAATATTTAAAAATTTTTCTAAATCTTTTTTGTAAAAATTTGGGTAATTTTCGTGGATTTTTTTTAGTAACTTTGATTTTACTATTGCCAATTTATATTAATCTTTCTTCTTATTTTTATTCTCTTTCTTTTCTAATTTATCTGAAAGTGACGAAAATGGAAGTTGTCTCCCAGATAAAGGATCAGATCCCATTTCTAATGCCTTTTTATTTTGAAGTTCTTCAAGCAATTTTATACTTAATGATACTTTTCTTTTTTTTAAATCCAAATCTTGAATAGCTGCATCAATTCTATCACCGCTTATAAATCTTGAAGGTCTAGCATCAGCTGCATTAATTGCAATTTGTGACTTTTTGATCTGAAGATTAATTTTACTACCTTCAGGCTGAACAGTAAGACCTTTATTATCAGTACTAATTATTTTTACAGTAATTGTCTCACTGACTTTTTTATCTTTAAACCACTCAAAAGGATCTGGCTCATTTTGCTTTAATCCTATTCTAAGTTTTTGTTGATCAGATTTTATTTCTAAAATTTTAACTTTAAGTTTGTCACCTTTTTTATATTTTTTAATTTCTTCTTCTGGGTTTTTATCGTAGGTCAAATCATTTGCATGAAGAAAACCATCAATATCATATCCATCAATTTTTAAATAAATTGCATAATCATTAATACTATTAATGGATCCTTCTACTGTAGAACCAACAGGATATTTTCTTTCTAGGGAAACAAATGGATTTTCTTGTGTAAGCCTGTGAGAGATAGAAACTCTTCTTTTCTCTTTATCTATCTCAGTAATTACACAAGAAATCTCATCACCAATTTTAAATAATTTTTTGGCTGATGGATTTTTTTTAGTCCAACTTAGCTCACTAGAATGGAGTAATGTAGTTAAACCTGGTTCTAGTTCACAAAATGCTCCAAAATCCATTAACTTCACAACTTTAACTTTATATTCCTTATTTAATTCATAATTAGAAATATGTTCAAATGGATCTTGAGATAGTTGTTTTATAGAACATCCAACTTGTTGCTTTTCCTTGTCTACAGATATTATTAAAAGATCATGTTTTGCTCCAATGCTTAATAGTTCTTCTGGATGGTTCACTCTTGAATAGGATAATTCAGATGTATGTACTAAAACATCAAGCTCAGAATTAACGTCAAAAAAACAACCAAAGCTACTATAACCTTTTACAATAGCATTTTTAATCACATCACCAACTTTGTATTTTTCTAAAATTTTAGCTCGATCCTCTTTTTTATTTGATGATATTATTTGCCTTCTGGATACGCACGCGTTACCTCTTATTTTATCTAATTTAATTAAAGCAAATTTTTGAGGCTCATTCATTAAATGCGAGATATCCTTAAGTGGCTTATCAGATATTTGCGAACCTGGGCAGAACATTAATGAGCCGGTATCAATGTGTTCAACTATAACTCCACCTTTACACTTACTTGTGATTTTACCCATAATTGGTTCATTATTCTCAAATGCATTTACCAATTTATCCCAACCTTTTATTTTTAATGCTTTACTTGCAGATACTATTACATCACCATTTTTGTCCTCAATCCTTTCTAGAAGAACTGAGATTTTACTTCCAACTTTAAGATCATCAGCAAGACCTAATGATTTAAGTTCATTCGCATCAATTACAGGTTCTGATTTTAAACCCTCAATAAAAAGAAAAACAAATTTTTCTGTGATTTTCGTTACCTTTCCCTCTATTATTTTTCCTTCAGCTAAGTTTTTTATCTTGGAAAGCTGCCCATTGAGAAGTTCTTGGAATTCTTTTGAAGCTTTGGTTTCTAAAGAGTTATAAATTTCCATTAATTATTAAATTTTTCCATATTATTTTTTTTATTTTTAAAAAGCATGCACTTTTAGATAAATTTGTCGTATTAATCAAGATAGAATCCTTAGTTTTTTTAAGCGGAGAAATTTGTCTATTATAGTCACTTTTATCACGTTTTTTAATACTCTTTAAAACATCACTATATGAAACTTTTTTTCCCAATTTAATTAATTCCCTATATCTTCTTAGGGCTCTTGTCTGAATATTTGCAGTTATAAAAAATTTGAAGTTTGCATCTGGGATAATTTTGTAGGTTATGTCTCTTCCATCTAAGCATGAACCATTATATTTTTTTGGAAATTTGTATGCACATTTAATTTGAAAATTGTGTACTAATTTTCTTATCTTAATATCTTTTGCAATTTGAGATGCTAAAATACCAATTTCGTCACTCGATAAAATTTTTTTATTTAAATCTTTAAACTTAATATTAGTTATTTTTTTTTTAATAAATTGGTATCCAAATTTCTTAGCATGTCTTAATTTTAAAAATGCTACATATCTATAAATTTTCCCAGTATCGAGGTAAAGCAAATTGAAGTATTTAGATATTTTTTTAGCAACTGTGCCAGCTCCAGCTGCAGCTGGAGAGTCAATTGCAATTTTTATTTTTTTTTTAAATTTTTTCACTTTATTGAACCCCCTAAATTTTTTATTATTTTAAAAAAGGATGGAAATGAGGTTTTTACTGATTCGGGATTATAAATTTTCCAATTCCCACCAAGAGATAAAGCAGATATTACTGACATCATCATAACTCTATGATCTTTTAAAAAATTTTTAATTGTAAAATTTTTTTTTAACTTTAATTCTGGATCTCCATAAATTTTTAAAGAATCATTAGTAAATTTTATCCTTACTCCCATCATTTTTAAAATTTTAATTGCAATTTTTAATCTTGGACTTTCTTTTTGATTTAACTCTGAAAGATTTTTAAAATATGACATACCTTTTGCTTTGGCTGCAACCAGAAATATAATTAAAAATTCATCAATTGCACTTGAGTTTAAACTTGGTGGGCAATTAATACTTCTTAAATTTTTTATACTTTTTACATGAATATCTGAACATTTTTCACCATTAATTATTTTGATATTTTTTAATTTTATTTTAGCACCCATCTTATTCAAAATTTTAATAATCCCTGTTCTTGAAGGATTGATATTTATATTTCTTAGAACAATACTTGATTTACTAGATAGAATTGTAAGTACTATAAAAAATGCTGCTGAGCTAATATCTCCTGGAATATTAAAATTTAGATTTTTAATTTTATTTGGTTTAGACAATTCAATTAAATCATAGTCGTGAAATTTTTTTAGTCTAATTGGTAATTTAAGACTTTTAAACATTCTTTCTGTATGATCTCTAGATTTTTTAGCTTTTATCTTTACAATTCCTGGCACATTAAGAGAGGCCAGCATTATACAACTTTTACATTGAGCAGAGCCTCTATTTTCTTCATACTCAATAGGTCGAAGATATTCGCTTCCTTTAATAAAAATAGGTAGTGTTTTTTTATTTTCTGGATAAAAATTAACACCAATTTCTTTTAATGGTTTAATTACTCTTGAAAAATCTCTTTTAGATAAACTTCTATCTCCAACTAATTTAATTTTATATGGAGATTTAATAAGTAAAGGTAAAATTAATCTTCCCAAAGTTCCTGAATTTCCTGCATTTAAAATTATTTTTTTCCTAAAATTAAAACCATTTATACCAACACCTTTTAGTGAAATTTCTCCATTCTTTTCTTTTATTCTCACACCTAAAGTCTTTAAGCAATTTAGTGTATGAATTACATCCTCTGATTTTAAAAGATTTTTAGCTCTGGATATCCCAAACGCTTGAGAGGCAATTAGAGCCCATCGTATTGATAAACTTTTATCTCCATCTACATTAATTTTTTTTTTAAAATTATTAATTTTTCCATGAATTTTTATAAACTTACTATGCATTCTGGATTAATTTATTTTAAATGTATCTCCAAAATAAGCATTTCTTGCGGCACTGTTATTTAAAAGTTCTTTAGGAGTTCCATGAGCAATTATTTTACAGTTTGAAAGTATCATGGCCACATCTACACATGTTAATAAATCTCTAGCTTGGTGATCACAAATTATAATACCTATCCTTTCTTCCATTTGTAAATTAACTATTATTTTTTGTAACATTTGAATAGTTAATACATCAAGGGCTGCAAAGCACTCATCTAACAAAAGAATTTTTGGATCACCTAAAAGTGCGATAGCAATTACTAATTTTTTTTTTTGACCACCAGACAAAAAAGATGCTTTGATATTCCTAATATAATCAAGCTCAAATTTTGAAATTAAATATTCAATTTTACTATTTTGCTCTCTTGGATCCTGTATTAAAATTTGTGCAACTGCTTTTAGATTTTCATATGTTGTCAAATCTGAAAAAAAACCTCCATACTGGGGTACATAACCAATCTTAAATTGTTTAGTCCTCATGTATATTGGAAAGTTAGTTGCGTCTCTTGACCCAAAAATAATCTTACCAAAATCTGGTTTTAATAATCCAGTTATAAGATTAAATATTGTAGATTTTCCAGCTCCATTTGGACCGAGCAATCCAAGTATTTCTCCTCGATTAATTTTAATAGATATATTATCTAGTATCTTTCTCTCACCAAATGACTTCGATATATTTTGAAGCTCTAATAAAGGTTCTTTTTTTTTAAATGATTTTATTCTAAATTTTTTAATTATTGCCATCAGATAATATTTTTATTTTTACATTATTTTCTTCATTTTTCATATAAATCTTAGAGACCTTAGTTACAAGATCAATATCAATTATATCTGCAATTAGTTGATTATTTAAACCATTATAAATTATATTATTTTCTATTTTCATATTTTTATCTGAATAGTTAAGATATATTTTATCACTTTCCATTGAGTGTTGAGAATGCAGTAATTTTACATTTTGATAAAAAAATGTATCAAGAGTAACTTTATTATATTCAGCAAAATCTGAGTAAATATCTATTGATTCAGAGTTTTTAAGATTTATTGTTGCCTTAACATTTGTAAGATTTAATACATTTTCATCATTAACTGAAATTTTACCAAAATCAGAGGTGATCACATATGTATTGTTTTCGTCATCCACTGCAGAATACTTAAGATCAACTATTTTATTTTCTATATCTTTGCTCAGCTTTTTATCATTAGTAATTAATTCTTTTTTTTCATAAAAGAACATGAAATATGAAATTAAAATTATAAGCACTATAAGAATAATAATACTTATTTGTACAAGCAATTTCCTACTCATTAATTAATATTTGCGTTTAAAATATTGTGTATATGAATTATCCCAACAGTAAATTTCTTTCTATTATTTTTGTAAACACACAAACTAGTTATTTTTTTTTTGGAGGTCATTAAATTAAGAGCTTTTGCTGCAAGTTCATTTTGTTCGATACAGATCGGATTTTTTGTCATAATTTTTTTTAAAGAAATTGTTCCAAAATCTTTATTTTTACCGATTGCTCTTTTTAAATCACCATCTGTAACTATACCAATAGTCATCTTCTTTTTGTTCCTTACTATTAACATTCCAAGGTTTTTATTATTCATAATCTTAATTGCATTTTTCATACTTGATTGTTCGTCTATGAAAGGAATACTTTTTCCTGTTATCATTAGATCTTCAACAGTTTTTAATTTTGTCGCAAGTGAGCCAGCTGGATGAAATTTTTTAAAATCTAATTTACCAAAATTCTTATAATTCATAGATGCTATAGCTAAGGCATCACCTAAAGCTAATTGACAAGTAGTTGAAGAAGTTGGAACTATTCCGAAACCAGACTCTTTTGCTTCAGGAATAAAAAGTTTTACATCTGATGCTTTATATAGTGCAGAATTTTTTTTTGAGACAATACCAATGAGGGTAATTTTATTTCTTTTACAATATTGAATTACAGGCTTTAGTTCATTTGTTTCTCCAGAATTACTGATTAAAATTAGTAAATCTTTTTTTGAAATACTTCCAAGATCACCATGTGAGCATTCGCTAGCTGAAAGCACAAAAGATGGACTTCCGACCGAGGAAAGTGTACTACTTATTTTAGATGCAATTATAAAACTTTTACCTACTCCACAAAGTATAACTTTAGATTGACAATTTGAAATGAGGTTTACAGCTTGATTGAATGAGTTATTTAATGAATTTTTTAAACGTTTAAGACCCTGAATTTCTAAATCAATAACGTTTTTTCCAATTTTTTTAAAATTATTTTTTTTCATTTAATGTTCAAATGTTGAGATTTTATATCCCGCAATTTCCATGTCCACAAGAGTCGGTATTACTTTTAAACTTTTTTTAAATAATTCTATTCGCTTCTCTCTAATAAGCATGTTTGTTAATTTATTCTTTATTTCAAATAAAAACTCTGTATCTTGCGCTGCGTAGCTAATTTGTTTTTCTGTAAGATTTGGATTTCCCCAATCACTTTGTTGCTCCTTTTTTGAAATATCTTTTCCACATAGCTCTTTAACTAAATCTTTATATCCATGATTACTTGATGCTGTCCTTGCGATTTTTGAAGCTAATTTTGTACAAAAAATATTTTCTATCTTTGCATCAAGATGATATTTTAACCACATAAGATCTTGTCTCGCGTAATGCATAACAAACTGAATATTTTTATTCGACAATACCTTTTTTAAATTAGGGGCGTGATAATTATCTCTATTAAGCTTAATTAAATAATATTTTTTAGTTTCCAATCCTAATTGAATTAAAGTGAGAGGATCTCTGCCAATTACTAATCCAAGGGCCTCACAATCTAAGCCAATTAATTTTTCATTAGATAAATCAATATCTTCCGGTAAATCATGATCAAATATTTTGATGTTATTCATTTTTAATTTATATATATAAAGACTAAACAATATTGTCTATTTTTTGATAAATGATAAGAAAAAAAGTATTAATCTTTGGAGCTAGCGGCCAAATTGGTCGATATTGTATAAGACGTCTAGTGAAAGATAACTTTAAGGTGATAGCTACAACAAGAAATAGGCATCAAAAGGGATATATATTAAAAACGCAAGCTCCTATAGGTTATTTAGATATTGAAGAGGTAAATATCTTTGATTACACAAAAATAGAAAGTTTAATTGAAAATTGTGATGTTTGTCTTAACCTAATTGGTATTTTGTTTGAAAAAGGAAAAAAAAATACTTTTGATAATATTCATTCAAAATTTCCATCGGTGCTATCAAAAATTTGTAAGGAAAAAAATAAAAAATTTATTCATCTATCAGCGTTAGGATTAGAAGATATTAAAGATTCTAAATATGCAATTAGCAAAATAAATGGTGAAAAAAAAATTAAAAATAACCTTCCGTCAGCAACAATTTTAAAACCATCAATTGTTTTTAGTGTAGATGATCAATTTTCAACTAGATTCATGAGTATTTTAAATCTTTTACCAGTTTTCCCCCTTTATTATAATGGATTAACTAAATTTTCTCCAATTCATGCCTCTGATGTCTCAGAGATTATTTTTAAGGTTATTTCAGATGAAATATATTCTAAAGATATTGAAGTTATTGGACCTGAGATAATTAATTTTAGAGGTATCCTAGAGATAATTCTAAAAGCGATTAATAAAAAAAGAATTTTACTTCCAATGCCATTATTTTTAGCAAAAATTAGCGCTTCTTTCTTTCAGTTATTACCAAATCCATTAATTACAATTGACCAACTAAATCTTCTAAAATATGATAATATAAAATCTAAAAATGGATTTACAAACTTTGATATTGGCTGTCCCAGTAAAATATTTTTTGAAGAAGGTATTAAACATTATGCATATAATTGGAGAGAGGGTGGAAAGTTTTCATTAGAAAATAAAGAGGAATAATTTTATGTTAATAAATGTAGTTTATGTAATAATAATATTAATATTATTATTTGTAATTTATATAGCAATCAGAGCTATTAACACTGGTATGGAAGCAAAGAATTCTTTTAAATCAGAAAATCAAAACGAAAACGAGATTGGTAATTTGGAAAATAAAGATGATTTTATAGATGAGATAACAAGATTAAATGAATTACACAAGTCTGGAGCTATCAACGATGAAGAATTTGAAAAAGCTAAAAGAAAAATACTTAAAGAA
>MDTG01308016.1_pt1 | contig 10418 bp, 3 predicted proteins | sample 811421 | NCBI WGS metagenome assembly MDTG01 (sample SAMN05326645, study PRJNA326480) | marine metagenome | isolation source: seawater | place: Pacific Ocean: South East | collected 2011
AGGTCTTGGTTGGGGTCGGCTTCATAATTGGCACGACGATCGCGGCTGCAGAACTCTACCAAGCTTGGTGGAGCGGTGAGGTGGCACGTTCGGAGTTGTCGGTTTCTGTGAGATTTGCCGAGTCTGAGCAAAAGAACCGATTGCTTGGCATCCTCTACGGCGAACAGTGCTCCGATCGGTCCGATTGCACTCCTGCGCATCACCATCGCTTGAGAAGCGAAGCGCTTCTTGAGTTGCAGGCAATGGCCCCCCGACAACCCACCGTTCGGGATCTCAGCGGTGCGCTGTTGTCCGACATTGCCCTATTTGGCCTCAACCTTTCAAACTTTGTGTTCGATCGCGCCGACTTGTCCGATTCTGTATTCGGATCCGCACCCGTGATCTCTTCCGCCACTGATTGCGACCAAGTAATTCGCGGCTCAAACTTGGGGAACACCTCCATGAACGACACCAAGATGACCGGTTTGGTCCTCGCAGGTGCGACTCTCGACGGGGCTATTCTGCAACCCTTTGGTCCGGCCGAAGCAATGGATTTTCGATTCGTCTCCGGGGATGCAAACACCACACTCCTTGGCGTCTTTCCAACCGCGAACCTTTCTTGTGCACAGTTGAGTCAGGCCAAGATTCGCTACTCTGACTTACGCGAAAGCAGGGGCATCGGATTGAATCTCAGCGGTGCAGACCTGCGAGAGACAAACTTCTCAGGTTCGACTCTGACAAGCGCCAACTTCAAAGGCTCAAATTTATCGGGCGCCAACTTTGAAAATGCTGTGCTCGATGGGGCAGACTTTCGAGGCGCGATCCTGACCGGTGTCAACTTTTCGGGCACCGCCAGCACGCTTGGGAAATCTACCGAAGGAGAGCTTTTAAAATTGCTCGAACACGCAACCATTGATGGTCAGACCGTTTTTCCGGAAGGTTTCTCACCCGAACGGCACGGAACCATGATCCGAAAGCCCTGAAAATGCTTGCCATGCCCTCAAACGTGAGCTGAAAAAGTCATCCACTCGATTCATGCGGGTCACCCAAAAACGCGCAGCGAAAACCCTCTTTGTGCGTTTTTTCCATCATCAATCGACCGGCAGGCATGTAGAGAAACGGCAGGGAATCGGTTCGGTTGCCCCCTTTGACGATAAGCCCCACTTTGCGGGTTTGATCTTCTGACCATGTCACCGGTTCTGGCGGCGCTCCTCCATTCGGCCGCGCGCAATTTTTCACCGTGCCGCTGATCATCCCATACGGGTCCTTGATGTGTTCTCCCCAACACGATTGCAGCGGCTTTTCGACGCCACCCGGAGAAGACGTTCCCGGATGCATTGCAATCAACTGTGTCGTATGGGTCTCTTTGTTGCCGTCCCACCATTGTTGCCAGGTCTCAAGTTGCTTGGCTTGGTCGGCGAGCGTTGCCCGCGAGTCGAACGGAAATCCTTGGCCGGTCTTCTCTTGCAGATCCCGAAGGATGTTCGCTTTGCGTTCGTGCACTTTGCACTTGGGGTCGCCTGTACAAAGGTTTGCATCCGCCAAGTCAGCCATCAATGCATCCGGGCACGCAAACAACCTGCAATACACAGCCCGGTGCCGGTCTTCGCCAAGCTCAGACCACGTCACCGTGCCCGGCAGCACAAATTCAGCGGCGTTGCCGGCCAAATGGCACACTCCTTGGGGGGTGCAACCCATTTCGGTATCGACGGCGACCGGATCTTCATCTTCGGGGGTGCTATCCCAACTCGAATGGTCCCAACGGTCGTAATGGCCGTTCATCAAACCAAAGTCGCTCTCGTTCGTGGGAACTTGATCGCCCCATGGATATCGACGCGGATCTGGCTCAGGTCCTCTCGCGGCGAATTCCCAATGGTCTTCAGACGGGAGGGCACCCCCAAAAAAGGCACACACTGCAGTGGCCTGCTCGAATGAGAGGATCGCGGGATAATCGTGGTTTTTCGAAGCCAAATGTTTATCAGTGAGGTCAGCTCTCGCATCTCGGATCTGTTTTTCGTACCACTCCCGTGCCGAGTCTTCGATGGGCAATCGTTCCAACTGACCAAAATCATTGGTTTTCCGGTCAACAAAGGCGGCGACGGCGCGATACGATACCTCGGTTTTCATGATCCAGAACGGCCCAACTCCAACCAGTGTTGCAGGTCGGGAATACAGCGCTACTGCGAGACGCCAACAGTGGGCTGGAATCACTCCTTCGGTGTGAAAATCCACGCAGTTGACCTCTGGATCGTCGCCGCCAACGATGCTTGGGTTGGAGCCCGCCCAACGCGTCGCCGGCGCAAAAGGAAACACGCCATCGTCGTTGAACCACTCGTCTTCGCCGAAGCCTTTGACGAGGTTGCCGGCGGCGATTTTTGCCACGTTTGACGTGCACTCGGGAGCGCACATGCCTCCAACCACGTTGAGGTCGTCGCCGAGGTCGCATTCTTCTTGAGGCTGAACCACCCCATCGCCGCATTGCATGGGCACAACAACGTGCTCCCACCCCACCGCCAACACAATGGCAGCTGCACATCCTGCGACCATCCGACGAACCCAAAACCCCACTCGGCCGTTGGCTCGGCCGGCCCCGCGAAAGGAGCGTTGCCGCTCAAACATCTGGGCGAATTCATCCAACGCGTCGGGCAACGTGTCGGAAATTCCCTCCCGTTGGTACTGCAGCTTGGCCAGTGATGGGTATTTTTCGGGGTCGATTGCACCCCCTCCTTGTTGCCTCGCCTCAGCGAGCGTCACCTTGGCGATCAAGGAGGATTTTGTTTGGTCATCTAAGTCGTAGTGCTGAATCCCTTCGCGTTCAACTTCATCGATGCGCCCATCATCTAGCAAGGCTTCCCGAAACTGGCGCTCGAACCGTTCGAGAACAGGCCGAACCATCGGCCGAAAACTGCCGAGGTATTTTTCCTCCTGCACGGGATCGAGACGCAACGCTGAAAGATCAATGACCCGCTCGCTTGGTGGGTGATTTCCATCGCTGAGAACCCATTGATTGGTGCTGAAACTAAACCGATGAAACACCGAAAAATCCTCGATGAACCGGTTGGTAGATGCATCGGTGTTCACAACCAACAACCGCTTCAAATCGAGCAACCGGACCCGACCATCATCAAGGCAGACAATGTGAATGCTCGCCGACGGATCGAGCGAAGACTGGGTCCATTGAAGGTTCAATGCCTTTTTTCGATTCCGACCCAAAAACCACCACAATGCTCCCTCGTATTGACTGGGACCAAGGCGGCGTTTAGCGGCCACCGAGAACATGGGGTACTGCTGCCACCACCTAGACAGCGCACGCATCAGTTCCGTCATTCGGCCCCGGTAGTCCCCGCCCATGGCCCGCTCTTGAGTGGGGGCAAGGTTAACGGCTTGGTGACCCTGAACATCGTTGCGAAGGCGGATCGCTTGCTGACTGAGCAACATCGCTGAGTCACTGAGTTTTCGTTCGCTGCTGTTTCTCCAGAACCATTGGTTGTGCAACGCAAAGAATCGCTGATCGGCCGGCACCTCTTTGAGCAGCTTCATGATGCAGAGGTACAACTGCCAATAGGTGCCCAATGCCAATCCTTTCCGACCGCCGAGCTTGGGCACCAAACCCGGCTCGGCTTCGATCCGTTGTCGAATGCGCGCCCAGTCAAAATGGATCAACCCTTCGGCGAGCGCAAAGGTGGTCAATGTTTGCAGCGCAAGTTCGAGACAGGCGGTCAGCTTCTGCGGCTCGCCGCCGCTTTCGACCACGAGTGCCCATTGCCGCGCGATGTAGCTGGGGGAACCATCAATGATGTACTGGTCGTCTGCGCGCACAGTTCAATCCTCACCGCCCCGGATGGCGCCGTCATCTTACCAAAGTTGGGTTGCTCCGCAATCGCGGCCTTGACGAGAACTGTCTAAGCGATTTGAGGGGATCAAAATGCGGCAATGTGTGGTAATTTTCGGCCCCGGGAGTTGGTGATGGATCGTTCGATGGAACTCGTTTGCCGGATTGCGGCAGGGGTTTTCGCACTCGGCTTGGCCTGCATGGTGTCGATTCCAGACGCCAAAGCCGATGTTTTTGGCGTGGTTGTCGACACCTCTGAGTCGATGCAGTGGAGGGGAAACGACCCCGATCACATGGCACTGCTCGGCGTGGTCATGCTGTCAGACCTGTTGGAGCCACAAAATACCCGAGATGAACTGATCGCCATACCGTTTGACGGAGCGGTGACTGGACCGGCCGATCGCGCGCGCGCGCCGGTGGTTCTGAGAAGCAACTTTCCCCCGGGCAGTGCTGGCACCGATCTTTTTCGGGACCAACTGTCCAAAACCATCCAATACCGGGAAGCCAACACTCACTTTGCTCCCGCGCTTGAACAGGTGATCAACGAGGTAAAGTCCGTTCAGGGCACTCACGAAAATCGCGTGGTCATTTTGCTGACCGACGGAAAGCCAAGCGATCCGGCGGGCGAATTAAGTGCCTTTGAGAACCGCATCAAACCCCTCGCGCGCGGCGCGGTTCAGGTCTGGACCATTGCACTGGGCTCGGCGCCGACATCCGACCCCATGTCGAAATCCGCCATCGAGTTTTTTCAACGGGAAAACCTGGGCGGATTTGAACCTGCACCGAGAGCCAGTGACCTGCTTCAAGCCTTCGCCAAAGTGTTGAGTGAAACCACAAAACGAGAGTTTGAACACCATTCGCTTAGCGCCGGCCAAACCTACCGGTTTCAAGCCCTGCCAACCCTAGACCGCAGCGATTGGGTGGTCATGATGAAGCGTCCGGGTCGAATCAAGGAGGCCACCGGCTCAGTCACCCAACCGGGAGGAAAAATTTGGCGCCCCAGTGGCGGCCAGAGCGCGGTCCGCGAAGTCAATGCAGTGGGGATGCACCCGCCATTGGTTCACGGACCCGGCAAGGGTACGACTCCTAAGGCTCGCTCCCATCGGCGCATTCGACTCCAGAACCCAAGTGCCGGACAGTGGGAGTTCAAAACCACGGTTCCCATCGAGTTGTTGGCGATTCATCGAAACGACTTCGCGCTGAAAAACACCACCGAGCCCGTGAGCACTACCGGTCCGGTTCTCCGCGCAGTGGCGGGCGAGCCGTTGTGTTTCCGCACCCAAGTCACGTCCCTTCCCAGCGCCGTCATGCCCGGGCAGCCCATCACGGATCCAAAGACGCTCAGCAGCCTCAACGTGATGATTGAAATCCGGGAAATGAACGGCGGCCCGTTGGCCACCGGTGGACCTACGCAACTGCTTGATGACGGGGTTTCGGCGCCCATGACCCACGACAAAACCGCAGCAGACGGCGTATTCGGTCGATGCTGGGTGCCCACCAACACCGATGTTGAAAAACTGTTCGACGTGGAAGTGTCGCTGGAAAACCTCACCACACGAAAGGTAGAAACCCGAGCCGCATTCCCTCGAGTAGAGATCATTCCTAGGCTGGAATTGGACTTGACCCCAAACCCACTGCCAATCAACGGGGCCATGCCGATGGCCACCAACCAAACCACCACCCCGTGCGAGAGCGTCGAAACAGGGACCAAAGCTTCGTTGATGACGGAAATCAATGGCATTTGGCAACCCGAGGCCTCGTTTCGGGTGGAGTTGGGTCACCGCGATTCGAGCGGAGTGTGGGTGGAAGGCGGACCGCGAGGTGAGCCGGTTGAAAACGTACAGGTTTCCATCGATGGCGTTCCGGCACAACGGGTGTCCATTGGTACCCTGCGGGCGGTGTTGGGATGGGAAATTAATTGGACGCACGCACAGTCCGAGCATGCGGTGTGCGTGACCATGGGCACCCGGTCATCGGGCGGCAAATCGACCAAGCCCCTCACCCTTCGTTTTGTCCCCAAAGATGACACCTACGACGCCTACGGTATCGAATTTGATCTTCAACTTGACATCTCTGCCACCGAGCCCAGCCTGTGGGAGCAATACCGGGCATCAATCCTGCTCGCCACGGTGCTGTTGCTTGGCGTGGCCTTTTTCTTCATGTCTCGCAAACGGCCAGAAATTCCACCGGGCGTGACGCTGTATGTCTGGCAGTCGCTCGACCGGCCTCCGGAACCAATAGACGTAGCCAGTAAAAATCAAAACCCCTACCTAAACCCTGACCTCGGCATCACGATCGAAATGACGTCCAATGGAGAACTGAAGGCCACAGGTCAAGAAGACCGCAACATTAGAATCAGCGAGCGATTTTACTACGAACCGAAGGGTGTGTGGCTGAGGGTGGCTCGACTGTTTGGCGACGAGGACGACATGTCATGAGCCTGCTTTTACTAACTCTGATGTGGTTCAGTGTTGCGGAAGCGAACCAAGCGCCATGGGATGTGCGTCTCATTATTGACCAGTCGTGTTCGATGACTGATGGAAATGACGCCTTTGATCCGGATGGCTACGCCTTGATCGGACCAGCAATCATTGCCGACTTCGCCAGCGAGGCTGATGGCCTAACGGTGTATCAACAAGACAACCCAGACCCGTTCAAACTGACTGGCAATCGCTCTCAGTTCAAGACGCGTCTTGGTTCCGTCACCGGTGGTTCCAGTTGGAGCCCCGCCATGGCTCGCGCAGTATCGGATATCGAGTCATTGCCCGAAAGTGTGCGCCGCTTGTTGGTGTTGATTTACGACGGTGGAGAGTGGATTTCGGGCATCAACCCTGATGCAGAGCGGCTGCTGCAGAGCGGTGGCGATGGCCTTGTGATCGGTTTGGGAACTCAAGTGACCCAGGCCGACCGAAGGCCCACCATGACGCAGTTTGGCGACCACCGAGCAAAAATTGTTCCCAATGGTGACGGTAAGGCCTTTTTGGGGGCCTTCGCCGACGTGTTTGGGTATCTGCTGGGCTCAACCCCCTTGGTGGGCAATGCGGCCCCAGGCGCCATTCAAGTCAGGGTGGATCCGAATGTAGACAAGGCTTGGTTGGTTGTCCTTGCCCGACAACCACTTCAGCAAATCACCTCGTTGCCCGGCAATCCGGCTGGCACAGCCACGCCACCGGCCAACAGTGGCTGGACCCACCCGGAAACGAATCGCTCCTACAGCATTCTTGAACTCGACGCACCAGCCGCCGGAACGTGGAAGTTCATGGCAAAAACTGGCGCACAGGCTGTCGATTATTTGTTTCTGCAGACCTTCGCTTACGGTGCAATGTCGCTATCGGTGGCCCCCTGCGCGGCCAACGCTCCCTGCACGGTCACGGCGCATTTTGACGGCACACCGCCACCCATCGACTCTGCCGTCATCGCCCACCCCGAGGGCGGCTCACCCACCCCACTGACCCGGCAACAAGACGGTTCGTACACAGGCAAAGTCACGTTTACAGATCCGGGCAACAAGGACATTCGCGTGGTCGCCGAGGCCGGCCAATACCGGGACGAAGCCCGGCAGCAGCTCAAGGTGGCAAAAACCACGCACCATCTGCAGTGCAAGGGGGACGAGCGAACCGTGCCCGCGGGCGCTGAGTTCACCATGACCGTACAACAAGCAAATGCCGACTACCCGCTCGAACAAGCATGGCTGAAAGTCGATGGGGTCCAAGTGGCGCTTGAACCGCAAGGGCCAGGTCTGTACGCTGGTTCGATTCCGATTCCGGCTCGACTCGGCACCGTGAAGGCAGAAGTCGGCAGTCGGTTTGCGGGCGAAGAGTCGGTGTGCACTGAGACCTGGGAGCTGCGGCCCATGGTCGATTTGCAATTGAACGTACCTGCGGAGATTTCGGTGGGACCAAGCGAGCTCACACCGTGGTGGTACCCCTTTTCGGGCTGCCAGCCGAGCGATCCGGCGGTGGCGGGTCAAGATCCGAACTCACGTTGCCAGCAATGCGGCGATTGTTCTGGAGCGTCCGAGTTCATGAGCACGGCGGGCACGCGGATCATTCCCAGCGAAGCGATCGACGCCATCATAGAGCTCACCACCGACCTGCCGGAAGGCATTCGTGTTCACTTCGTCACCGGTGAGGGTGCAACTGAACTTCGCAGCGGACGGGCAGAGTCCTTTTTGTTAGACGCCAATGCTGCAGTGCTGCCGGTGGCCACCTGCGGGTCGAACTGCCCGGAGGCCGGAGTGCACAGCCTGAGTTTCGCCGTTCGCGTTCCCAATGCGTTTGCCGTATCCACCGGTGCCAACACGCTGGGGGCCGCAGCGACCATCGAACGCAGCGTTCAGTTGACACTGAAGGTTGAAAAATCGAATTGGTGGACATGCTGGGCATGGCTGATCTACACCATCGCATTGAGCACATTGATGCTGTACATCATTCGAGGATTCTACCGCCCACTGAAGTTCAAAGAGCGGCGTTCAAACTTCCCGCAAGAGGTTCGAACAGTAACTGCATCCGATTTCAGTGAGGAAGGTGATGCGGCATTCATGCAGTCGTTCCGGCATGCCATTTATGATGAAGCCAGCAGAGTCTGGTACCCCGTGCGCGATGGCCAAACCATCTGGTTCGACCGTGCAGGGAGAATGCAAAATCACAATCAGGGCGCTGTAGTCAAAGTTGAACTGCGCCGCGAGGAAACCCAAGTCAGGGCATGGTTTGTGCCTCTTGGCGGACAACCGTTTGTGTGTGGAAACAAAGAAGACCCGTTTACAAGTGACCACTATGACCAGTTGTGCGAGCCCGGCATAGGCCTTCCTCTGAAGTTGAACCATATCTATGTACCGCTGGATTCTAACTACGACTTCGATCCGGACTCAACAGATCCTTGTTTCTTGTTCAGCAAATCGTAAACTCTCTCTCAACCCGCAGCGAGGACAACCATGCCACTTCCAGACCTCATTCCAGAACAGTTGTTCGACCCCCAACAGATACAAGCCACCACACCACAACTGTTTGTAGGGTTGGGAGGAACGGGCGGTCTGATTGTTCAGCGCATTTTTGACCGCATGAACTCGAACCCTCATTGGCGCCAGTACGAAAGCAAGGCTGTGGGCTTTTTGGTGCTGGACACAAACGTCCGGGACCTCGATCGTTTCGAAGAAAACGGGAAGATCAACAAAGTCTGCATCAAAAAATCGTCGCAATACGACGATTTGGTGCGCCTAATCAATGCCCAAGACCCCCACCTTCTTCAGTGGATGCAAAAAGGCTACCGGCCCCGCCAAAGCGATGAGGGTGCCGGTCAGATTCGACTGGAAAGCCGCGTTGCGCACTACGTCAACAGTCTCGAAATCGCCAATCAACTCGACCGAATCATTGCTGGCTTGATCGATGATTCAAACCAGTTTGTGGACACCGATCGGCAAAAAATCCAGATCTATGTGTTCGCCACGTTGGCTGGAGGCACAGGCAGCGGTTGTTTCTTGCCCATGACCTACCTAATGAAGGAACGGTGTCGAAACCGCGGTCTCACAACCGCCGTCGATGGCTACCTGCTCACCTCACAAACCGTGAAGGGCCACCAGGCCGTCAAACCCGAGTTGTTCAACAAAATCGATGCCAACACATACGCGGCCCTCAAGGAGCTTGAGTTGTTCAACGGTTTGGGCACAAAAGACGCAAACCATGCAGTGAAGCCGTTTGCCTTTCCGTACCGTCGCCCCAACACGGCAAGTGACCCCATCCCCCGAGTCAGCGAGCCACCATTCGAATGGATCACGTTGATCGACCAGCCCAAAACACGGGAAATCCGGCAAGAAAACATTTGGAAGGCTGTCGCCGACATGGCCTACATGAACATTGCGAGCCCGTCCGAGGATTCAGAAAAAGGCGCCCTCGACAACTACACCGTCTACAAACTCAAACGAAGTTTTCCGCACTTTTCACCCGGTCTTCAAGTTGCGAAGGGTTTTTCGAACTACTGGGGCACCGCTGGGGCCGCGGCGTTGATTTGCCCGCGCCAAGAACTTCTTGGCTATTGCCAAAAACGGTTCACAGCCGAAGTTCTCAGAAACCAGTTCTCACTGATCGCGAACGAAACCGAAAAAGAAAGCCTTCCGGTCCACGAAATTAAAGACCGTGAAGAGCGACTCAAAGTCATCAACAGCCTGTGGAAGGAAAATTTCACCAAAATGGCCACCGATGAAATGAAGACCGTTGAGGCTTCCATCGCCAAATGGATGGCGAAAGATCTGGATGCGATCCGTGCCGACCCATCGATCGCTGTGAAGGCGGCGCATGGCAACCTCAAATACGCGGCGATTTACAAAACCGTTCATGGCCGTCACCCGAGCCTGAAAGAGGATGTTGAAGGGCTGAGTGGAAAACCAAAGAAGTCGAAAAAGAGCTTTGGGCAGAAACAATCTGACGACGACTCCAGCAAGGCCAACAAACCCGTGAAGGTTGAAGCCACGCCGCTGGTCGAGACGGTGAAAGCTCTTCTGGATGCACGTTGCCCGACAATCTCCCTGATCAATCCTCGCAAACTCAATGTTGGAGACAAAGACATCGAGCAAGGTCAGCTCTTGTCTCGTTGGCATGCAGCCTCAACTGAA
>MDTG01398347.1_pt1 | contig 10418 bp, 6 predicted proteins | sample 811421 | NCBI WGS metagenome assembly MDTG01 (sample SAMN05326645, study PRJNA326480) | marine metagenome | isolation source: seawater | place: Pacific Ocean: South East | collected 2011
ACTATATGACTCGTTTGAAATCGTAATAAAAGGGCCATCAATAACATAATCAGGACTAATAACGTTAAGATTAATATCACTTTCATCAGCAAAATTTCTAATTGGAGGATATACAGATGTATCTTGTCTTTCTAAACGCGGAGTGTCAAATCTAGAGGAGGATGTTGTTGCACGTATGGAAGAAATGAAATCGTTAGAAACGAAATCGTTGCGACAACAAGGGCATGAAGGATTGGCTCCAGACATAACATGTTGACACAAACATTCGAAACAAAATAGATGATTACAATTAGTGCGACAAACATTATTTCCATCCAAGTTGTTTAAACAAATGGAGCAAACATTTTCTAGATTATCATTAGTATTCATTTTAATAGACTGAGGTATATTTTTTTGGTAAATTGCAACCATAAAAGTTATGTATAGATAGGAAGGAAAAAATAAATCAATTTTTTTTAATTTATTTTTTCATAAAAAGGATTATTACTTTAAAAGAAGATAAAATAAGATTAGTTTTTCGTTTTGCGTCTTTTTAATGTGTTAGATTTTCTAGAACGTTTTTTATATTTTTTCATTAATTTACGAGATGAATTTTTACGTAAAGGTTTTTTGCGTCTTGCGCCACCTTTTTTCTTACCATAAAATGATTCTCTAGCGTTGTCAATATTTGTAGAAATTTTATCACCAGTAGATTTAATACCTCGTTTGATTTTTTCAGCTTCATTTTCAATAACAGGCATATTGAGATTCATACTCATATTAGGTAATTTGGGCATAGTGGCACTTTTAATTTTACCCGCAGTATCTTTAGAAATTTTTTGACGTAATGCTTCAAATTCATTGGCAGTTTGTTTTAAGAAGTTAAGTTGTCCTTTAATTTGAGGTGTAATTTCTTCAATAGATTCAGCAATGCCAGTACTACTAGCATTGGCAGTTTTAGAAATAGCAAGGCCGGCATCAGTAGTTAATTTGCCAATATTAAGAATATTTTCAATAATAATATAAGCATCACCAATACCAGGAACAATGCGAATAGTATTTTTTAAAGAATTCATAACACGCATGCTAATACGGTCATAACCTCTAGAAAGAGCTTCAACAATTTTATCAACAGCTTTACCAACAGGTTTAGCGGAAGCATTAATAACAGTTTTCAAAACTTCAGCAACAGCTAAAGATAAATCTTGAATAATTTTGCGTGCATTTGGATCATTAGAAAGTTTTAAAAATAGGACTCTTTTTTGTTCAAGATTTTTAACAATTTCATTTTTATTAACACTTGACAAATTTTTGTATCCAAGAGTATACAAGGCAACAAGATCAATCAATTTATCAATAGAATACAAAATATGTGCAATTAAAAGGTTTGTAGTAGAGTCGTAAATTTTATAAGCAGACATTTTAGAAACTTCGGGAATAGTTTTATTAGTAATATCTTCCAACTCTTCAGGAATAGTAGGAATAACATCATCAAATTTCATAGGATATTTAATGCCATTGGTAACATCAGTAAGAAGAGTAGGAACGGATTTATTTTCAACAACTTTTTTAAGATTATCCATATGTTCAGTAATAGGTTTACGAGCATTGCTTGAAATAGAGTTGGATAAAAGATTTTTACCGATATTAAAAGCGCCAGAAGCAGCATTACCTAAAGCTTGTTGACTTTTTTTAGCAATATCAGAAACAGAAGTCAAAGATTTTTCAAAAGCTTCTTGGCCTTTTTTAGCAGCAAAGTCAGCAACATTTACGGCATTATTAACACCTTTAGAAATAGTATTGCCCATATTACTTCCATCAGTATTATTAGAATTATCACTATTACTATTGGCATTACTATTTTGGGAAGTTTCACCATTAGCAATTTTAGAAATAACGTCTTGAAAAACATTGGCATCAATAGGATCAGTAACTTGCCATAATTGAAAATTATCAGCAAACCATTGTGGAATAACATGATAAGAAAGTTTTTTGTATGGTTTGGGAACTTTAATAGTGGTGCCTTTTTCATCGACACATTTGGGAGCATTAAACATCCCTTTTTTAGGTTTAATACATTTAAAAATGCTGGCTTGATAATCATCGCCTTTAACATTAGTAAGTTTTAAATAGAAACCGTTTTCAACAAAATCTTTAACAAGAACAACATCAAAACCAGAAGCTTGGTTAAATTTTTTATTTTGTAAAATTTTGACAAATTCAAAAGGTTTACTATCAAATTGTCTCCAAGTTGTTTTTTCACTATTAACAAGAACAAAGTTGTCTTTTGTCCATTTATTAGTAATAGAAGTGGCATTGGTCTCGCCAACCGCATTGTTAGCTGGAGCAGCACCATTATTAGCTGGAGCAGCAGCATTGTTAGCACCAGTATTGTTAGCAGCAGCATTACTAGAATTGCTTAAATTAGCATTATTATCAGGAGTTTTATTGGTTGAATTATCATCTTGCTTTTTTTTTCTGGAAAATCTAGATAAAATACCTCCGGCATCTTGACCATCGCTTCCACCCATTTGTAGATGTTGTGCATTATAATCAGGATTAGAATTTATTGGATTACTCATATAATAGATATTTATATAAATTTTAATTAAATAAAAATATATTTTTATGTATTTTTTAATTTCATAAATTCAGAAAAAGAAACATTTTTAGATGAATGTTTTTTGTTAGTTTTGTCTTTTATGTTTAAAAGTTTATAATCACAAATTTTACCTATACGTTTAAAGGAGCAAAATTCTAAATAATTATTATTCGTTTCTTGATATGAGTTATTAGTATTATTATTAGAATTTTGAGAATTGAAAAAATTATGGAGAAGTGTATTACTATTATTATGTTTATGAAATGAAGTAACATTATCTTTATCTTTTTCATTATTTTTCAACTTAGTATTAGTGGTGCTAGTGCTAGATGAATTATCGGGATCTTTATTAACATCTTTATAATTTTTAAACTTAGCAAAAACTTTACTATGTTTTTTGAGAAGTTGATCTTTTTTTGACTCTTTATCTTTTGTTTCTTTTGTTTCTTTTGTTTCTTTTTTATTTGATGAAACATGAACAGTAACAGTATCGACAGTTTCAAGATGATTATTATAAGTATCATTACGTTTAATAGCATCAATATTGTAACCAATATCATCATCATCATTGTTTTTAATAATTTCAAATGTGCCATAGTAAAGAGGAAAAAATTTAAAAGTCAAGACAAATTTTTGAAATACAGTGCGAAGTATTTCATTTGTAATAGAAAAGTCGCAATAATATTTTATACATTTACTGTCATTATTATAGGACATGATGACATTTCCTCTAGGAGTATTTTCAATAATAGTACAATGAGAAGAAAATGAAAGATTCTCTTTTAGAGATTTTTCAACAAGATTACAGCAATAATCTTTATATAATTTATCAAGTTTTACCTTGTAGCAATCGATATAAGATTTAACAGGATTAACTTTTTTAACAGATGGTTTAAGAAGTGAACATACTTTATTGTATAAAGAAAAAGAAATGCATAAAGTAGAAAATAAAAATAGTGGTTTAAAATGATTAAAATGTATTAAAAAGTTATGTATACTTGGTTTTAAAAACGAGAAGTTAAATATTTTATACATAAAATAAAAAAGCAAAAAATATTTAAGTAATTACAATAAATTATTAAAAAAAATAAAAATAAACAATAATAAATTAATTTAACATTGTAGAAAACAAAGAATTAAGTTCCTTTTGAAGATCAACAACTTTAAAAAGAATAAAATTATTATTTTTATTATCAGGGTGTAAGCAAACTAAAAACATAGAATCAATAGTAATATTATATTTACGTTGTAAAATGGCTTTATAAGTGTTTAATTGTAAACAATAATGCCAATAATTTGTATCAGGAATATGTGATAAATCATCAACATGAGAAAATTTAAACCAAGAATTAGATTTTACGATATCTTTAGAACGTTTCCAATCGTAAATATGATATTTGCCATTTTTATCAGTAAAGAGCATGTCAATAGAGCCGGAAAGTTTAAGTTCCTCGTCATAAATAACCCATTCAGTGCGAAACGGAATTAAATCAGGATAAGCTTGCACAAAATTGAGAAAATATTTAAATTCAATATCAATAGGATAATTAGAATCATGGCAAACGTCCATAATGTTAGTATTTTCCATATAAAAGCAAAATAAATCAAGAAGACGAATGGAATCGCAAGGATCCATAAATTGACCTAAATTCATAAAACATTCAATTAAATAGTGCATTTGAGTGCCATATTTGGCGGCAGAATTTCTATTATCATCCCAAATGCGTTTAATTTCATCAGGAGTTTTACCATAATATTTATGACCAATTTGCCAGTTATTACTAGACATCATTTTATTGATAATTTTGTCGGCATTAAAAGCTTCAAAGTGGGAGTGATTCCAGGTAGTAACAGAAGTATATTTAGATTCCTTATCGTTGAGAACAGTATATTTATGTGTTGGTTCATAAAAAACGATATTAGAGTCGCGTTGATGTGAATTAAAAATTTTTAAATAGTCAATGTTATATTTGGTCATAATAAAACATAACATTTAGTGTTTAAATAGATTAATAAAAAGCATTTAGATAAAAAGCATTTATGAATTGCGTTTAATATATCCAAGAGTATAATTAGAACCAATGGTAAAATTGCTAATATATTCTTCATCACTATTAGCGCCGTGAAGTTCATAACAATAATATTGAAGATTAAGACCTTGATAGAAATGAGGTATAGAAAATGTTAAAGACTCACCCATATTTTTGATAGAAAAAATGGTGCTGGGATCAGTATTTGTAGAGACAATATTAATACCACTATTATTTGCACGAAATTCAGTACCAATATTAAATGGATGATTATTGATATTATTATCGTTCCAAATGAAAGTATATATATTGCCAGTAAACAAAACAAAAGGACTGGATGAATTATTTAAAGCGGGAGCATCAAAAGCAGGATTATCACTAAAAATAAAATAAGGAGCATCGCCGTGATTAGTATTGCTTCTAACATAATAAGTAATATTTTGAGAAGGATCCAATGACATTAAATGTTTAAGATCAGGAGTATTATTTGTGCCAAAGCAAATATTCCAATTATATGGAATATCAAGACTGCTCCCATTCCAAAAAATGATTCCTCCAACAGGTGTAACACCTCTACCTTTCAAAAGGTCACAATCAACAGTGCCTGAAACATCAAGATTATTGTTGACACTAACATCTTGTGATGTTAAATGAACAGCCGACGTATCATTAGTAATTTCTAAAATATTAGTAACTTTACAATCGCGACCTTCAAATTCAAAAGTATTTAATTTGGAACCAATGACACCTTCCATGCGATGTGTAAAACTAATATCATAAAAATTAGCAGTGGTAAAGTTATCAGCATTTAAGTGATTGCGAAAAGTCATATCAGTGGCAACCAAGTTAGCAATATTGCTATTGGTTGAAGTAAAAGTGGTTGCATCTATCAAGCGACAATCCAAATCTTCAAAAAACCCACCAGAAGCAGTTATCATAGCATTAACTTCTAAATTATGAGCATTAAAAATGCCATTTAAAACAACATCACCAGAAATATTTAAACCGCCAGAAATATTAACATTAGAATTTAAAACATTAAGATCGCGATGAACGTTAAAATGTTTAGTAGTAGAAGAAGAAATATCAATATTAGAATCGCGGAAAGAAACGGAGCGGTTAAGATTATCAAAAAGAAACATACCACTCATATCAAATGTTTTGCTAAGGTTCATAGTTTCAGCATTAATATCAATTAATGAAAGATCAGTAGAAAAACTAACGTCAATAAGTCCAATAATATTAGAAACAGTTAAATCACGTATATAACCATAAGTGCTTGAAATATCATAAGCAATTAAATTATTAGAAACATTTATACTATTGCTATTAACAGTTGTACTTGTAACATCATTGAAGTTAGCATTACCATTAACAGTTAATAAATTGGAATTAGCACTGGTATTAAAACCAGTCAAAGTGAAAGTGCCACTTGGTTCAATAATAATATTAGCGGAAGTGTCAGTTTGACTATTATAAATTTTAAGATCATTATTAACCATAGGATAAAATTTAAAATCATGGCTATGTGAAAGAAAAGAATGTTCATCATTAAAAACATTTGTAGCTTGAACGGATGAACCAAGCATAACTTGAGCAGTGTGAGAAACATTTTCACTTGTAATTAAAAGACGATTAACATTACTATTATCACCAGCACGAGCATCTTTAGAACGTATTTGAACTAATTGTTCAGTATTAATTAAATTATTACCAAAAGAAAAAGCAGTATAACCAGAATTATCAAGAACAGGATTAGTACTATCTAAATAATCATCATAAATATTAAGTGTAACATTATTACTAATATCATTTTGAGAGCGAATAATGTTGGTTTGAAACCCAGCAGTGGAGAAATTACCAAGATTGAAGTTACCGCAAATATCTAATATAGAGCCGGGATGAAAAATGCAGCGATTATTATTTCCGGATGAGTCAAAGCTACAAATATTACCAAATTTACTAATGCCGCCAGATACGTCAATAGCTTTTTGAAATAAAGCAACATTATCAGTTACATTTAAAGAATTAGCAAATATTTTATTTTCAAAAAGAGAGGTTCCATTTACATATAAATCGTGTTCACGTTGTAAAACGTTAACATCAGTATTAATAATTAAATGAGATCTATTTCCATCATTATTGTTTGGAGTTAATTTTACATCCCCTTCAACAATTAAAGAATAGGTGGAGTTACTGGTGTTATTAGAAATTTGAGCACCTTTATTTAAAAAAGGAGTAGATTGAAAAGTAGTATTATTATTTAAATCAAAATTAACGTTACCTAAAACATCAAAACCATCAACAAAAAGACATTTATCATTAAAATAGCTATTATATGTAGTACTAAAATATTGAGAAGTGTTGTTAATATTACCAACAAATAAATTACTATTAATATGAAGATCTTTTTGAAATCGTGATTCATAAAAAACATCAAAATCATATACAGGATGTAAACCAAAACCGATTTTATTTAAATTACTAATATTAATAATGGGAAGATGAAGATTATTTCTTTCAAACCCAATAATAAATTTTTCTTCAAGATTGGAAACAAGAGGAACATCATTATCATCGAATAAGACATTAGAAAAAGAAGTATCAAAACGAGGATTGTAGCGCATAAAAATATTAGTGGGAACATCATTTGATATGTTGGTGTCATTGCTTTTATTACGTGAAAGTAATATATCACTATGTTTGGCGTAGCCACATTTTAAATTGAGTGTTGAATTATATAAATTATTTCGAACATCAATGTTATGTTCAGGAGAACTTGTACCTAAACCAATTTTGATGGAATCGTTGGTAGGATCGCCAAGTACAATAGAGTTACTTGTTCCAGCAAAGGAACGATACCCAATAGCAATGCTATTATTGCAATCAATTTCTGTATTTGAATAAGTGCCAAGACAAACATTATTACTACCAGTAAGGGAAGTACCAGAATAAGAACCAAGAACAACATTATTGGTTCCTGAAACAATATCAGGATTTATATTTAACAAGCTCAATGTATTAATACCAATAGAAACATTAGAAGAGCCAGAATTTTTAGGATTGCTAGAATGACCAATGGCAATATTATTGGTGCCACTATTTTGCATTAATGCGAAAGAACCAATAGAAATATTTTTATTACCAGTACTAATTTGTTGTGATTTAAAGCCAAAGCCACAATTATTATCACCTTTTAAAATGGACCCAGAATAATTTCCTAAAAATGAATTTGAGTGATATGTAGTATTACTGGGAAAAACGCGAGAATCGGCCATAGATTCATATCCAATAGCAATATTATCGTCACCAATATTTGAGTATAAACTTTTATATCCTAATGCAATAGAGCGATTACTTTGCGCAGAAACGCCCGAAGAATGACCAATAAAAGAATTATAGCCACCAAGAGCAGTTTGTCCAGCAATATTACCAATAGAAATATTATAATCATTAATAACATCATAATCAACAGTAGAATTAAGATCTCTAAAATTGGAGTGACCAATAGAAATGTTATTATTGTATCTATTAGTATTACGTAAAGATTCATTACCAATAGAAATATTGTTAGCGCCATTATTTAAAACGTTAGAACTGTAATGACCGAAAGAAATATTATTATTACCGCTATTAATAATTTGTTGTGAAAAATTACCAACAGCAATATTAGTAGAGGCATTTTTATTAAAACGATGACATTCACTGCCAAGAACAATATTGTTAGAAGCATTAAAATCACTACGAGCAAAAATGTGAGTACCAATGCCAATATTATTATTTCCTAGATTTGAAGGATCTGGATCGGAGAAATTAGCAATATAAATATTGGATTTATCTGTAGCAGATTGTAAATTAATTTTACCAACAACATCTAAATATTGACCAGGAGTAATAGTATTAATACCAACAAAGCCATTTTGATCAATAATGACTCTTGTATTTTCATTTTTATATGTTTCATTAATAATATCGACGTTATTAGCATCAATAGAAACATTATATGTATCAAAAGCAATAGTAGGACCAAGTAAACGAATACGGTCACCACGTTGTAAATTTAAATTATATGAAGGATCAACAAAAGGATTAACAAGATTAGTATTAACATCTCTTGCTTTAAATAATAATAATTCACTATCACCGGTATTGGTGTTATAAAATCTTTCTTCAATAGAAGTGAATGCAATAACTTCAGAAGATTTATTGAAATTAGGATTTGTGTGATCAAGACCACGAAACCAAAGACCATTTTGTTGTTCTTCTTTCAAACGTGTATTACCAACACGTAAAATGTTAGCTTCAATTTCACTAATGACACCAGTACCAATAGCGGAAGAAGCTAATATATGTCTATTTAAATCATCAGTACCACCAAATTTTCTCCAATTTGACATCTCTATATATTATTATTATATGATAATAGATAAATTTTGTTATATCAACATAATATTATTAACATAATATCAAGATCATGAAAAACGAAAAACAACAAAGAAAACATAGCAACGATAAAAATTGAGCAAAGTTAAAATATAATAAAATATTATAAGATGACTTACTTAGTAACAGTATCGTTAAACTGTAAAAGACAGCAAGTAAAGAGCGAAAACACATTGTTGGAAGATTTTAAGAATCAAGGATTTGAGAATGTTTATATTATTGATTATGAAATTGAAAATGATTACGATAATCAATATGATTCTTATACCAACAAATGTAATAATTACAGTAATAAGAATAAAAAAGTATCATCGAATAATATTTCAACAATAATGGAAGCACGTTTTAAAGAAACAAAAGAAGAAATAGAATTGTGTTGTATGTTTATCAAATACGTGCAACAAATAAGAATGACAATAGAAAACGTTGTAAATGAAATGAATAATAAAATATTATACACGTCATTATTTAGTGACAAATGTGGACATGAAAAGCATGGAAAAGATAAAAAAGTAATAGAAAGACGAAATCGTTCTTATTCAGAAACGGATTATTATATTTTGAAAAATATAAAAAAAATATGGACAAAAATGAATATAAATTTAAAAAGCGAAAAGCCTGTAATTAGTAATAAAGTGCCAAGTTATGAAGAATATTTAAAAGCGTTGGATAACAATGAGAAAAAAAATTAATTATTACTATTTTTCATAGTTTTGGAGCGTGATTTAGATTTTTTATTTTTGATGCTTCTTTTTCTAGATTTTTTATTTGAAATATTTTGAAATTGTTTTGAAAAAAGTTTTTCAATATCATTTAGTTTAAAATCACGAATTTTGGATTTTTTAGAACCAAGAACAATGCCGTCAAAAGATATTCCATTATTAGAAAAAATTTTCCACTTGGTGTCATCAACAACATTATCATTAATAATTGTTTTGCTAAAACCATGAATTTTAATTTTAGGTGATGTAGTCATATATATATTGTATAAGTAATTAAAATTTAATGAAAAACAAAAAAAACAAAACAAAAAAATCAACTAATATATGTAATTGTAAAAGCAATATATAATATGACTTTATTAGTCATAATATATATAATAATAAATAACTATTTAAATTTTAATTAAATTAAACAAATCATTGCGAAATGTAGTATTAGTTTGAATATATTTTTCAATAACACCACTGGTTAATTTTTGAATTTGAATGTGGTAATTTGTTTGAAAATTTTGTGATGTAGAAAGAAGATGTAAATGTTCATTTTGCCAGTTGCTAAATTCTCTCATAATTTTTTGATTAATGATTTGTAATTTTGATGCAAGTTTGTTTGATGGAATAATTTGCCATTTAAATATATTATCA
>MDTG01407418.1_pt1 | contig 10418 bp, 4 predicted proteins | sample 811421 | NCBI WGS metagenome assembly MDTG01 (sample SAMN05326645, study PRJNA326480) | marine metagenome | isolation source: seawater | place: Pacific Ocean: South East | collected 2011
GCTAAAATGAAAAAATCATCAAAGAGATAAACAAACAATCTCATCAAAAACTATATTTTTTGATATTTATAAATGAATAGTTATAAGTAGTTATATGTAAAACTAATTATATGGAGAGTTTATAAATGCCAACAGGTCCAAAAAAAGAACCAATGGATTTTCAATCATTAAGTGCAGGCTTAACTTCAGCAGCCAATGACTTCGGTGAGAAACTTGCACTCCAGGCAGACAAGTTTGGTAAAAAAATGGACCAAACTCTAAAAAACATTATCAAAAAATTCAAAGAAAAACAAGAAGCAGCAAATAACAGTTGGATTGGAAAAATGTATGCCAAAATGAAAAAAGGATGGAATAAATTTTGGAGTAGTGGTATGGGTAGAGTTCTAAAATTCATTGCCGCATTCGCCGCATTGTTTATAGGTGTATTCGTTCAAGCATTTAGAACTTTTGATACTATGATGATAACATCAGGTAAACAGTTTGGTTTAATGGCGAGAGATAAAGGTGGTCTTGTAGGTTCTGTAATGGAAGCTTCTTCTCAACTTAAATATTTAGGTATGGGATTCTCAGAAATACAAGGTAGTATCGCGATAGCTCAAAATCAGTTAGGACTTATGGGTGATGACGCTATAAAGTTTTCAACTCAATTAGCTTCAACAGCATTGAACTTAGGTATATCAAACGATGAAGCTGCAGGTCTCGCAGTACAGTTTACAAGAATAATGGGTTTATCAAAAGAAAATGCTAAAAATATGATTGAAGGTTTTGGAGCATTAGCGTACGCACAAGGTGTTAGTCCTTCTGCAGTAATGAAAGACATAGCACAAAATACTGAATTTTCAGCTAAGTTTTCTAAAGGTATGGGTACTAATATATTAAACGCCTCTATTCAAGCTAAAAAATTAGGTGTAAATTTAGCATCAGTAGAAAAAGTTATGTCAGGTTTACTAGATTTTGAAAATTCAATCACAAAAGAAATGGAAGCAAGTGTTTTATTAGGTAGACAACTGAATTTTGGTGAGGCTAGAAGATTAGCATTAATGGGTGATGTATCAGGTGCTATGGGTAGTATATTAAATCAAGTAGGTGGACAAGCGGCATTTGATAGAATGAATGTTTTAGAAAGACAAGCGTTAGCAGACGCTATAGGAGTGAGTGTAGGAGAACTAGCTAAATTTGCATCTGGAGCTGAAGCAGCTGGAGCAGAAGCTGCATATCTAGAGGCAGAAGCTAAAGCAGCTATGGAAGAAGCAGCTGAAGGTGCTAGAAGGTCTTTAAGTCCGATAACTGATATGAAAGCTGCAATGTATGATTTTTGGTTAATATTAGTTCAAAATCTACAACCAGCGTTTGAAGCTGTAACAAAAGTAATTAATAAAGTAACTACTGCATTAAAAAACTATTTTGATTCAGGTAAGGCTGACGGTGAATCAAGTTTTCAATGGCTTAAAGACTTTCAAAAAACAATGGACAAATTTGTAAAAGATTTAGAAGGAGAAGGTGGATTAGAAAAGGCTATTGATAACTTATTTATAAGTATAAAGACAATGGCAACAAATTTCTTTAAAGACATTATTGATATGTTTACAGGTGAAACAGCTAAGATGTTATTGATAGTAGGTGGTGTTCTTACTGGTCTAATGTTGATAATTTCTATGTTCTCTAAAAAAGCAATAGTAGGCGCTGCAGCATTCGGAGTTATGGCATTAGGTTTTGCAGCACTCGCCGCATCATTCTATTTTATGAAAACAGCTGGAATAGATGGGGACTGGTTATGGGGTGTAATAACACCGATGATGATAATGATGGGACTTATGTCAGCTCTAGCAATCGGATTAGGATTCATTGCAGCAAAAGCTGCTTTAGGTGCAGGTATACTTCTTCTAATAGCAGGGGCAATTTATATAATCGCAGCTGCGATGGAAATGTTAATGCCGTACATGGTTCAATTTGCAGAAATAGTAGGTGATGTAATGCAGGTAGCATTAGAGAATATGCATAACATTATAAAAGCTATGGCGGATGGTTTTAATGGTATGTTAGATAGATTAATAATAATGGGTCAATTAGACCCAGGAAATATAGCACTAGTAGCAGGAGCATACACAACTTTAGCAATAGCTGTTGCAACTATGGGAGCAGCTAACATTGTTAATGGTATAGGTCAAGTCGCTAATGGGTTAGGTAGTATTGTAGGTTCTATAGGTGACTTTATATCTAGTGGTATTGATAGTTTGAGTGATTTTCTTTTTGGTGAAGATGATGTAAAATATAATTATGTTACTAATCAGTATGAAGTAACTTTACCTGAAGACGCCTCATTTAAAATAGCTTCTCTTGAAGCACAAGCTAAGACAGATATGCAAGGTGCTGTACAAGCAGGTGTAGCAGCAGCAATGTCAACTGTAAGATTTGAACTAGAGGGTGATAAACTTGTAGCTTTATTAGGGGAAACGGAGTAATTAAATGGGTTTAGAAAATTTAAAAAGTGTATTTGGTAAAATACAAAAAAAGAATAAAACTGATTTGTCTACAATGACAAGTGATTTTCAATCTGGTCCAACTCATCCTGAAAATGATGGTGTTTATAATCCCCCAAATTTAATAAGAAAAGATAGTGATTTTAATGATATAATACCACAGACATTTGACCCTTTAGTAAATAAAACAAGTGATTTTCAAACAGGTCCTACATTCAATAAACCTGTTCCACCTGTTTCAACAAATAATTTAACTGCACCAGCTTATCCTTCAGATAGTCTTATGAGTGCTAATAACAGTAGTTTTAGTGATGTAGATACAACTTTTCAAAACAATGTACTACCTATTTTAGAACAAGATTTACCTATATTAGATGAATATGAAAAATTTAGTTTTGTTGAAGGTGGAGTAGAACTGTTTAAAAATTATTTTTATGACCCTAGAACACCTAGACCTAGAATAGGGATTACTAAAAACCCATACTCAGGTACAAGTAAAACTAAATTTAATTTAGTTGGCGATGGTGATTCAGGTATAGGTGGTTTTTTTAATACAGATGGTATGGAAGGTAATAAATATTCATTAGCATTTAGAACTATAAATAGACCTAATCTTGATGAAATTATAACTCAAGGTAATAATGGTCAAGGATATCTAGCAGCACAAGGATTTTATAATAGTTATCTCATAGCACAAGATAATGCAGGTGATGTAAATAATATGCCTCGTTACTATGAACCAGGTTCAGGATTAAATATTTCAAACTCAAGTTGGTATGCAGGTGGTGATAATAACATAGCACCTGTCAATGAGTTAACTGCAGGAACATTTTCTCAGTTTAATGCTCAGACAAGAACTGTTGGATTAGATGGTGTAGCTATACAAGCACTTGAACTAAAAGATACTGAAGGTTGGAAATCTATATATAATAGAGATGGTTCAGATAAAGGTGTGGGATATAGTTATCCTTTTGTAGATAGAAGTAAATTAAAATACGGAGATGGTAATAGTGGATTTAGAGGTGACGAACCTTATATAAGAACAGATATAGGTGACGGTGCTACTTTTTTTGGTTTTGACCGTCAAGTAGGAAGTGTAAGAGCATCTATAGATTTAGAAAGAGTTACAAAGTTTTTAGGTTCAAACGCGGGGTTACTTAATCTTGTTAATAGAAACATTCTTTTAAACTCAATGGCTGCAAGCAGTGCACCATATGGTAGAGGTTTAGATAGTGGGTTAGGTATATTAGGAGCGATGTTAGGTCATTTGATTCCAGGTTATCCTGGTGGTGGTAAATTTTTAGGTGTTAGACCTAATTTCCCATTTTCAGAAATAGGTAATGCAGAGTCACAAGGATACTTACAAACACTTGATAGAGGTAATCAATTTAAGATTGCAAGAATACTTACTCAAGATAATGCTACTGAAAATATCATTGATATAGTTAAAAAACAAGACAAAAATGAAAGAGTAAGTGTACACAATGTAAATACTTCTATGGGTGGTACTGGTGGTTTAGACAAGAAAAGCTACGAAGGTAGAAGTGATAATATGAATATGTGGCCTATCAGTAACACACTAGGTGGTTATCCAGCCGAACTTGAGAAAATGGAAAAAGGTATGCCGATGGGATTTAAAGATTTGAGAACTGGTCACATATGTGTTTTCAGAGCATATATGGAAGGGTTAACAGAAAATGTTGCACCTAGTTGGCAAGCTGTAGATTATCCAGGTAGAAGTGAATCTGTATACTCATATCAAAAAACAGAGAGAGACATATCATTTACTTTAAAGTTATTTCCAACTACTTATTTAGAAGAAGAAGTGATATATCAAAAAATAAGATTTTTAACTGGGTTAGCATACCCAGCATACAAAGCTGAAGATACTAATTATGGTTTCAAACAAAGAATGCAACCACCATTTTTAGAAATGAGAATAGGTGAATTGTATGGTAATAAAAATGGAGGTCAGTTTGGATTCATTAAATCTTTAACTTACACTATACCTGAAAGTTCACCATGGAATATTGAAGAAGGTAGAAGAAGACCTAAACATATAACAGCAGCAATATCATTTCAAGCATTAGGTAGAGGTGTAAATGATAATCAGACAGCGTTTTATGGTTCAGCTAATTGGTTTAATTAAAGGATAACATTATGAAAAGAAATGGAAATAAACTTACACAATTTAAAGGTGTACGAGTAGCAGGTACAGGATATTGTTTAGTGCCTGATGAAAGTGTAGATGATATATATGTTATTACAACCGCAGGTGATAGATTAGACTTATTAGCGAAAGAATATTATGGTGATATGCATTACTGGTATTATATCGCAAAAGTAAATAATATAAACACTATTACTGTAGACGCTGGTTTAAAATTAAGATTACCACAAATAATACCAGGTATTAAATAATGGACAAGAACGGATTCGGTCGTGTAATTTACGGTGGTAATGTGAATCATCACCTAAAATTACATATAGAATTGATACAGAGAATCACTGCGTACCCACATAGATTTATAACTAGTGATATGATAGCCCAAGCTGAAGCAACACACCCCGATGACCCAACTGCAAAAACTACATTACTTGAACAATTATCAAATCCAGATAAGTTACAAGGTTATGTAAAAACTATGAGGTCGACTGACAGTATAACAGATTTTTTTGGGACTGATTTGGCAAATCAAGAAAGTGATAATTATGTACTACAAAAACTAGCATCATTTTGGAATACTGGTAGACCACCTTGGATACGAATGTGGACAACTATTCAGATGCATAAAAGAGACATAGATGAGTCAGGTCAAGTTAGTGAAGGTGATGAAGTATACAGAAGAACTTATATGTTAGGTAATCAGATATTCTCTGATTATGGTATTGATAATATTGAAGGTACACTAGCAGCAGGTGATGAAGAGAGTGACCAATACCAAGTTCGTGGTAAAGCACACGATAACTTTTATACTCAGAATCCTAAATTAAATAGCAATCCTTATGAAAGTAATACAATTGAAAAACAGATAGGTCTTTCTACTGCACCGCGACAAGAATTTGGTAATAATGCATTTTTTAGTCCTAGTGCTAGAATAAAAACAGTAACTCATACTGTAAAAGGTGCTAGATTAGGTGCTACTTCGATGACAACTATAACATTCGATGTTTGGAACAAAAACGATTTTCGTAACATTTATCAAAGGTATTTTCTAGTACCTGGTGCTCAACTAGTTATTGATATAGGGGCTTCTCAAATAAAACCTTACGACATAAATGAGATAGTTGACTTGACTAATTTAAATGTTAACGGTCCTCGTCAGACAGGTAAGTTAACAGACAAGATTGCAGCAATAAGATACGGTGACGGGAGTCTAGAAGGTGGTATATCTAACTTTGCAGGTAATGCGATGTTACAAAATCCAGCAGAAATGAAAGTAATAATGGGAACAGTAACAAAGTTTGATGCGAAAGTACAGAGAGATAGATATGAATGTTCTATTACACTAGTTTCAAAAAATAGGATAAGTTTTCTAAGTCAAGTAGCAGACAAAGACGATAAGTTATCAGAAAAATTTATCAATAAAATAGATACATTTGCAATAATTTCAACTATAGAACATATTTTACCTCAAGATAAAGTAAAAGAAATATGGAGTATAGACTGGTTATCTAATAGAAGAGTTGACGAAATTGTAGCCTTAATAGGAAATACAACTTTAAGTTCTCAATATGCTTCTACTAAAACAGATTTTAATCTTGAATCAAGAGAGTTTTATGTAAAAGAAGGTGAAGGTCAAACTGATGCAAACTTACAAAAACAAGAGATTAGACACATAGTAGTAGCAGATAAAGCTATACCTATAGTTTATATACCACATATCTCACAAGAAAGAGGTGTTTATGTTCAGAGACTATCATATGGTTATAAAGATGATAAAATTTCAACTGTGACATCAACCCCTAGTTTAAAAAACAATGTATTTGTTTCATTACAGTGGATAGAAAGAGAATTATTAAATCCATTAATTCAATCTGAATTATATGACGGTACAAAACAAGCTGAAGGTGGACAATTTATGACTCGCGAGTCATCAATAACTAATGTTGGAAAATATTTATTTAGACAACAATTATATTCAAACAAAATAAGACACTCATTAAAATTTTTATATGGTTCAGACTGTAACAATGGTGGTATTAACGATTTACATACCCCGATTAATGAAACAGCAATAATTCCATATTTATTTGTAAACTGTGATGTAGTTAAACAAGCATTATCAGCAAAGACAAGAATACGAGATATATATCAATACATTTTAGATGTGATGAATGAAGCTAGTTTGGGTCTTATGGATTTAACAATAGGGCCTACTGATGAAGATGCTACTAATTTTCAAGTTATAGATTTAAATTTTGATTATGAAGGGGTAGCGTTTATTGAAGAACAAAGACTGGCAAAGTCGTTAGCAGAAAAAGATAATACTAATGAAGATGAAATTTATATAGACCAAGAGTCGATATTCTATAATATGAAACCTATTCTTAGACCTTTTACTCCAGGTTCAATTATACAACAAATGGACTTTAGTTTTAATGTGTCTAATAATAAAATATCTAATATGGCTGCGATTATGGGTGGTGGTGATAATTTTAGATTTTCTATAAATAATAGTAGTGCATTAAAACAATTTAGAATAAATAAGAAAATATCAGAAAAAGATAATGGTTATGGGTGGAAATATTTACCCAATACAAGCACTACTTGGGAATCAAACGCAGGTGCAGATATGGATGATTATATGAATTGGCATTCACATATACCTGATATTGGGAATGAAACTAGTTTGTTCGGTAGGATGAGGAATTATCAAGGTTTTACACAACAATCTAATGATTTTCTTGTTGAACAAGCTAAAGATGCAATCGAAAATCCAGATAAGGCTCAATTTGCTTATGATGAAGATTCAAATGCATATGACACATTAACTGAAAAAGAACAAGAAAAATTGACAGACATAGTAGGTAAATTACAAAAAGATGTAATAAGACAAAGAGAAAAACAGTGGAAAGTAGAAACTTCAAAAGTACAATATTCAGTAGAAGAAAAAGATGATGGTACAGGAGAAAGATGGATATACGCCAAAGACTTTTTTGATTATTATAGATTAAAACAACTGAAGTCAATGTTAAAAGGTGTAGAAGAAGGTGAGAAAAAAGAATTACCTAGATATAACCCACCGATAACTGGTATGGAATTAAGTTTAACTTTAACTGGTATGTTTGGATGGAAAATAGGTGATTCATTTAGACTAGATGAATTACCAACAGAAATATCTGAGAAAGTTTATTTTGTAGTAACAGGTGTAACTCACGATTTTGCTAACAATTTATGGAAAACTAGACTTAAATGTAGTTACAGATATAGACCGGGTGTTACAACTGGGTCAACAGATGAAGAAAATCAGGATTATGATTACACAGAAACTTTAATAACTAATACAAAAATAGGTATAAGTCCAACTTTTTTACAGACTTTAGGATACACAGCATCTACGGCAAATGAATTTTCTAAATTAGATGAGTCTCAAGATATTGTAGAAGCACTTACACCCGTATCATCAGCTGCAGAATACAAACAAGAACTGAAAACATTTAAAGCAACAAAAACATCTATAAAAGCTACACAGGACTTAATCGATGATGATGTTTCATCAGATAATCAGAAGGCTTTCACATTGAATATTGATATCACACCAGACGCAGAGCAGGTAGATAAAATATTTAATACTATAAAAACTAATATACTAGACAATCAAAGACTAAAAATAAATGCATTTGATTATGACTATAATACCTCAGACCGTTTAGGTCCTGGTGGTACATTTGAAAGCCAATATACAAATATTGGTTTGTTAAAGACAAATATCTACGAGCCAAGAAATTCTACATTTACAACTACAAATTTAGCAATAACAGATATCAGTAGTCTTAATCTAAATTTAAATTATGAAAATGCATTGTCAGACCCTCTTTTGGATGATAATGTTTCACTTGTAAGAAAAAAAGGTATTGACGATATTATGCTTTTTGCAAGTAATGATACAGAGTTTTTAACTAATTATGCTAGTAAGTATAATGGTCAAGGAGCAATAAATTGGAATGTACAAAGTGCTCTAGATAGACAACTTTATAACTCAGGTTTAACAGACGCCGGAAATTTAAGTAACATCTATACTGATTTAGGTATTTCACCTAAATCATTTAATGATTTAAAAAACCAATATGGTGGTGGTTTAGAATTTGAGGCAGGTATAGCTGAAGGTGGTGATTTATCGAATATACCAGGTGTATTAGACGACTTTTCAAAGGTGAATGTATATGTACTTAATGATAACAAAACTGATACACTTGCAATTTTTCAAAATGTAATTGCGAGTGAAGCAATAGGTAATCCAGGTCAGTTTCAAGACCCAGACCTAATTTATAGTAACAAAAATCTGTTGTATTCAGACATAAAAGATAATTTTTATACTGTAGATAAAAAAGAAAAATTATATATAGGAAAAGAAAGACAAATGTGGGAAGATATAAACTTTACTGACCAAGAATTAATCCCAGAATTGGATTCACAATTTAAAGATTACATAGAGAAAAAAGGAAAAGACAATAACGCAGAAGTAGTTGAAAGTGTAAAGAAAGTAAAGTATGTACCACGACAAGCTGATGGAGGTTTTGATAGACAAAATTAAAAAAAGCTTGGTTTTAACAAAAAAAGGTTGTATATTGACATATGGTTATATTAATTCCTATATTTTCGGATGCATTTTTACATCCGTTACATAAAGACAATAACTTATCTTTATTATACATACGCCATATAGGTGATAATGAAGGTAAAATGATATGCGTGAATCATCCTGATTGTATTGAAAGTGAAAGTGTTGATACTATAAAAAATGATTCTATTAATCTGTATGTAGTACCAGATGCAAAATCTTTGAAACATATATTTCCAAATACAAGAATAATTGATGTAAAATATTTAAATTGGAAAGATAAAAATATACCACTTCAATTTGAAGATATATCATTAAACGCATATGATTTTTTACATAGTAAATATTATAATGTAAATAAACTTAATGAAATCATACCGTTTACAAAGCATAAGGAGTATTGTGATAGAGTTTTCGAGAAGATGAGAGATTCATTTGATACAGTTTACGAGAGTAAATATCATTCAGATGTGATAAATGCATTTTCTTTAATAGAAAAAGAAGGTATAAAAGTTACAGAAAATGTTTGTGAAATTTTTGATGAAAGAGTAAGAAGACATATTTCAGAAAGTAAATTATATTCACAATATAACTTATGGACATCTACAGGTAGACCTAGTAATTCATTCGGTAATATAAATTTTGCAGCATTAACACCAGAACATAAAAAAGCATTTATCCCTGAAAATAACTTTTTTGTAGAATTTGACTTTGACGCTTATCATCTAAGATTGATTGCTGACTTAGTTGATTATAAATTTAAAAAAGAATCAGTACATAATTATTTAGCTAAATACTATGAATGTGATTATAAAGAATCAAAAGCTAAATCATTTAAACTATTGTATGGTGGTGTTGATAAAGAAACACGAGAAAAAGTACCATTCTTTGATAAAGTATATAAATACATCAATTCTAAGTGGTTGGAATTTAATGGTAATAAATATGTAAAAACTGATATTTATAGTAGGAAGTTACAGTTTAATAATTATGCTAGTATGAATAAAACTAAACTTTTCAATTATTTGATACAAGCGTACGAAACTGAGTCAAATATTCAAAAAATAAATAAATTACATATTTATTTAAAAGATAAAAAAAGTAATTTAGTCTTGTATTGTTATGATAGTTTTTTATTTGACTTTCACAAAGA
>MDTG01029364.1_pt1 | contig 10417 bp, 8 predicted proteins | sample 811421 | NCBI WGS metagenome assembly MDTG01 (sample SAMN05326645, study PRJNA326480) | marine metagenome | isolation source: seawater | place: Pacific Ocean: South East | collected 2011
TATTAAGATATAGGAGATTGATATCTCTTTATGCCCCAACCCCTCATGATGTGTGGGATAAATATTTGGATATCTATGGCGAAGAGTCGATATTTCCTGTTGCAGATACTGAAATAGGCAAATTAGCCTGTTGTGCATCAGAAGAAATACTGTATCCAGAAATATGCAGAGCACATACATTGCGAGGTGCTGAAATTATCCTGCACTCAAGCAGTGAAGTAGCCAGTAATGATTTGACGCCTAAAGACTTAGTGAAGAGAGCTAGAGCCATAGAAAATCTTGTCTACCTAGTCTCATGTAACAGTGGTGGCATCATAAACTCACCTATACCAAAAAATTCTGTGGATGGAATGTCAAAAATTATTGATTTTAGAGGAACTGTCCTAGCATCGAGCAGCATTGGAGAGACAATGGCTACTAATGCTGAAATAGACCTACCAGCGCTAAGGCGTTATAGGAATAGACCTGGAATGAGCAACATGCTCTCAAGACAGAGATTGGAGCTTTTCCAAAATACTTACAATTCAATATCGATTTATCCTCCAAATTCTCTAATAGATAAAAAAACAGGTGAATTTTTTATACCAGAGCGTAAACACTTTTCAAATACTCAAAAGGATGTATTGGATAATCTTAAAAAAATTCTCAAATCTGAGTAATTTATGCTGAAAAATATTGCCATTGTTACTGTCATGGTTAAAAGTCTTGAGATCACAGAGCTATTATATCAGAGTGAGCTCAGCTACAAGCTCATTCATAAAGGAGTTATATCAGAAGATATGGCTTCTGGTTGGGGCACAAAAAATATTGCTGGGAGACCTTTCTTACTGATGGGGCCGACTAACAATGAAGCTGTTTATCTCAGATTCATTGAATCAGAAGAATTTGATAAAAATTTTAGATCATTAAAGACATTTGGTTGGAATGCGATTGAAATTCTCGTTCGAGATACAGAGAAAATATTTCTTACAATGAAAGATAGTCAATACTTCAGAATTGTTGGAAAGCCAGTCTATATTAGCGATGAAAAAAGTATTAAAGCAATGCAGGTCTTGGGCCCATCCAATGAGCTAATTTACTTTACTAGCATTGAAAAACCAGAAAAAACGGGCTTAATGATTAAGGAGGCAAGCACTGAAATAGATCGAATCTTTATTATGATATTAGGCGTCGACAATATTGAATCACTGAGACGATATTACTCAGAAAAATTCAATATTGTTACTTCGGATCCGGCACCATATAGAATTAGAACTCTTTCGAATGAACACGGCTTGCCGATTGAAACGAAATTTCCGCTCTCAATAGCAAAACTCTCAGATAAATCTCTAATTGAAATAGATGAATATCCTAAAGCTTCAATATATAGAGAAAATAAGGCAAATGAATTGCCGCCCGGTATAGCAATGGTCAGTTTTTATGTAGATAGCATCCCGAATAATTTGCCATTCATATCGCCAGTAACTGCAAACAAAGAATCACCATATAATAATAGAAAAAGTGCGGTGATTAGAGGAGCCGTAGGAGAACTGATCGAGATAATTGAAACTTAACTAATCTTTTTCATCATTCGCATTAAGGCTAAGTACGCCTGGATTGATTACTTTTTTCGGATCCATTATATCTTTTATATTTTTGATTAGGCTCCATGCTTCATCTCTTAATCCTCTTTTAAAATCATAAGATTTTCCAATCTGCATATGCACCCCACCACTATCTTCAAAGAGTCTGAGTAGCTCTCCTCTCAAGCGAAGCGTGAGTTCTCTTGCATCAATATTATCTTCAAAGCACTCAATATTCTTCAGAACATTGTCCTCCACTACCTCACGATGAATCTCATCAATGGAATCAGGAGTAAAGAAAACTGGCTCAATAACAAAACCATTATTTGAAATGACCGTATACAAGAATCCAACTCCAATTTCATTTTCATCCAATTCTGACTGGTTATCTTCAAGTAATTGTGCGATTTTTTTCATCGTTTCGTGAGACTTTGAATGTGGCACGATAGTATGAATTGGCATCCACCGTTCTCCTTTGGGTCCAATAACATTATTCAATGGAGTAAAGGGATTTGAGCGGAGTATTTTTGGAATACTCGACTCAATTATAGAGCCTCCATAGTGATCACATATTCTGATCACTTCATTATAAGCTAAGATCGCAGCTTCTTTGGTTCTCTCCTCAATGATAAAGTGGCCAGAATATTTAACGTCATCCATATAACGCCTTCCTGAAACCGCAATTTTTGCTGAATCTTTTAATGCTCCAAAAATACTATTGTTGCCTTTAATTACTCCTGCCAGTTTTTTCAGATCGCTAGCAATGCTTTCCCTTTGCATTCGAACCTTTTGCAGATAAGGGTCAAATCCAACACATGCATCGACAAGCTCCTGTTTCGATATTTTACTCAACGCATCGAACAAAGAATTGGCATCACTAAAATCATATGAAACATATTCACGAAATTCTTTTTTTGGGATCAATTTGAGAGTAACTGATACTTTGAATCCCAGGGCACCATTATCGCACATGAATAACCCGGTTAGGTCTGGTCCGTAATGTCGAAAAAATGGTGCAGAATTTTTCTGGATGCCAGAACCTGTTGAGATTATTGTGCCATCCCCCAGTACGACCTCCAAAGCAACCACCGAATCCACCGCAGATCCGTATTTGCTGGAACCCCAAAATATCCCATTTTGAGAGAGTGTCCCGCCGACTGTTGCTGATATTCCAGAGAGTGTTCCCCAAAAAGGAGTCCTTAAATTCGTACTTTCTAACTCTCGATACAAAGTTTCCCAAGTACATCCACTTTCAACCCTGATGTACATGTCCTCTTCATTAATTTCTATGACATCATTCATTCGTGAAAAGTCGACGATAATGCTTCCTTCTTTTATAGGGACATAACCTTTGGAGTATGACATGCCTCCACCTCTGGGAATTATTGCATGACCTAATTTATTTACTATTTTTAAGGATTCGGCCAACTCATCCTTATTTTTAGGTCGAATGATTGCGAAAGCGGGTATTGTTTTCGAATGAATGTCCTGCGCATAAAGAATACAGCTCTCTTTATCAACAAGAACATTTTCAACTCCATGGATTTTTATCAACTGATCTATAGTTTTGTTATTTTTATTGATCTCTTCAGTCATAAACTAACCAGCTAAATTTAAGATTGTTGTATATTAGTTTATTATATCAGGCTATATATCTTTTATGAAAAAGGATTAAATAAAATGACAACCAATACAAAAATTTTATTAAAAACAAAATGTGAGGGTCTTCCAGAGGAAAGTGACTTTGAGAAAACCGAAGAAGAAATAATTGAGCCAAAGGAAGGTCAAATTAAATGCGAATCACTCTATCTGTCATTAGATCCGTATCTTAGAGGTAAAATAAATGGTCGCCATATATCAGGTGCGATTTTTCCTGGAGAACTTATGACTGGCGAAGTAATTAGTCGTGTAACTTCTTCTGCAGACCCTGCATTTAAAAAAGGTGATCTGATAATTTCTCATAGTGGATGGCAATCTCATCCAGTTATAAATGCGGCTGATGCTTCAAAAATTATTGATCTAGGAATACCTGTTTCAACTTATTTAGGAATCTTAGGAATGCCTGGATTGACAGCATATGCAGGTTTATTGAGATTGGCGAAACCAAAAGAAAAAGATGTTGTTCTCGTTTCTGCAGCATCAGGCGCAGTTGGTTCAATGGTTGGACAAATAGCCAAGATAAAGAATTGCTATGTTGTGGGAATTGCAGGGTCAGATGAAAAATGTTCTTGGGTTACCAAGACAACTTCCATGGATGAATGCATTAATTATAAAAAAGAAAATTTAACTGAAAAAATAAAAAAATATTGTCCACAAGGAATTGACATTTATTATGACAATGTTGGAGCTGAAACATTACAAGCTGCTATGGAACAACTGGCACCATACTCAAGAGTGATCTTGTGTGGGCTGATGTCACAATATAACAGTGATTCTATGCCTGCAGGGCCAAATCCAGCTTGGATCATCAAGGCAAGAGCCATCGTTAAAGGAATGGTAGTATATGACCATGAGGACATGAGAGTGGATTTTTTAAGTGATGTCAGTAAATGGATCAAGGAAGAACGTATCCATTATCTTGAAGACATTACTGAGGGTCTCGCTAATGCACCAGCAGCATTCTCAAGACTGATGTGCGGTTTAAATACTGGAAAAACGATCATCAAAATTAATGACTAAATTTATCTACTGGGAGTAACTATGAGGCCACATAAAACAATACGAGGAAAACTTCTATACACAAGCAAAAAACCCAATCAAGAAGGTATAGAAAGAGGCCGTGAACACTTCGTAATCACTGTCCATCAAGATGGCAGAAGAACACTGAGAGCACACTGTGAAATTGATGATGCTCCCAATGTATTGCGAGATGTAGTCCTCACCATTGATAAAGATTGGATTACACGTGATGCTTTTGTCAGAATTTCAGTTGGAGATAACACAGTTGGAAGCAGCTGGTTTCGCTTCGAAGACACTTATGCTGAGTGTGAAGGGCTTCTTAATGGTAAAGAAAGGATCTCGGAAAGAATTGAGTATGATAAACCTTCACCATTGTTTGGCACTCATCCAATTCAAGGCGATGCAATGCACCTTCATATGATCGATCGCAGCCAAGGTCCAACAGCAGAAATATATAAAAATTTCCTCATGAGTTCGCTTGATCATCGAGGTGCCACTGGACCTTCATTGGTGACTTGGAAAGATCCTCTAAAAATCGAGTATGTTGGTGAGGACAAAGTTACCATCGAAGCGGGTACATTCGATGCATTGCACTTTTGTTATGGTGAGAGAAACAGCGCTCGGCCTGGCTCAAATGAAACTGGTGAACATCCTCCTTATGAAGCTTGGGTATCTGCTGATGGTGAATTCATTATGCTAAAAGCATCTGTGACAGGTTACATGATGACGCATTATGAGCTTACAGAGTTGGAAATTATCGAGGGCGATTAACGCCTGTTGTACTGATCAAATGCTTTTATCTGATCTGCAACAATAGTCATTTGCTCAAGTGCCAAATCTCCACCATTACCGATGCGAAAACCAATAACCCCATTGGGCATCAATTGCACAATATTTCCTCCATAACCCGACATGCGGGGTGCTTGATATATGTTTCCGCTCTCAGTGACAAAGTTTTCATGCCAAAAAGTTAAATGGTAAGTTTTATCCCCATGAACATTCGATTCACCCGTTGGCAAACCTCGTATCTCTGTTTCATAAAGTGCCTCGGAAATACCTTCTTTACTCAATAACTGTAATCCATTGTGTTGACCCCCGTTCTGAATCAGCATTGAAATTTTTGCTATGTCATCAATGGAAACATAAATACCCCATGCCAAAATAGGTGTGCCACGCTCATTGGGCTCCCGAGTATGTGTCATTGAGATATGGTGAATACCAATGGGTCGATATACTTCCTCGACCATCATCTCCCATAAATCGACATCCTTGCCCTCTTTTTCGCGAAATAAAGCTTCTAATGCGGCTGCACCAATAAAAATATCTCGATCCCTATAACGAGCATGCTCACCTGGGCCCCAAGGATAACTTGAAATTTTGTATATTTCATTAAGCTTTTCCTCCAAGGTAGGTGCAAAATACCATGCCATATAATCATCAAAACCAGCGTTATTTGCAGGACGACTTGCATCTCCTAATCCAATATAATTTGGAGTAACATTATGTGATCCAGTACCAATTCCTGTTGTCATACTGAATGCATTTCGGAATGTTACTTCCATCCATCCATCATGATTGGCGGTTATATCAATGTAATCAGCAATTTTATAATCGAGAATTTCATAACCATACTTTTGTGCCATTCGCATCAAAGTCAACATTCCAGCCATAGTCTTGCTAACTGACCATACACCATATCGCATTTCTTGAGGATAAGGATATGGGCCGTATGGAGTATTCATGGAACGAACAAATATTTCACCATCGATGACCAGTCCACTAGTCAATGTCAAAGCAGGATCAATCCTCGAATCAAAATTTTCCAACACCTCTTCGCCATGCTTCTCTTGAAGCTCCGTCCAATCCCGCCAAGGTAATTTTGATGCCATCTCTCTCTCAAAATCCTGAGTCACATTTTTATTAAAAAATCTTTTACGTTGATAAGTTACTTCCGTTTGACCAGTGGCAAAAAAATGGGTCTGGATTACAAATGGGGAAAGCTGACTGACAATTTGATAACGAAGAGATGAAATCGATTCTTCGTCATACAAGAAAGTAGCGATACCATTATATGACTCATTCTCAATAATACTTGTTAATAAAAATGGAAAGGATGCTCGCGACATACCACTATCAGCCGACTCCGACCATATTCGTCCAGGTGAGACCTGAATTTGCCAGTAACTATTAGTGTCAGATGGAATTATTAAATCACGTTCAAGTGGAATTAAATATCCACCACTAGAAATAAATTCGAGTTTAACTTCTGGAAACAACTGAGGTTTCTTACCATAAATATTTTTTGGAATAATTTCTATTGGATTACTAACCATAGAATGCTCAGGAATTATGATTGATCCCGAAAATCCCTCTAATGCATCATTATGATCACCTATAGGTAAGAAAAAATCATTAGGCACAAAGATCTCCGTGGGTAATGTTGAGGCAAACATATCCTGCAGTGTTAGTTCACTTCGATAATCATCGGGAAAGCACGCAGAGAGCAGCACAAATAAAGAAATTATCGCTATTTGAGAAAGTTTATAATTTTTTTTTAATAGCTTATAATTGAGAAATAATAGTTTCATTTAACTATAATCCAATACATTTGATAGTTTTACAAATGGTGGTGGTTAGATTGAATAATAATCTACGATAGTCTTCAGAAGTTGATATAAATTTAAGTTCTTTGATAATTGATATATTGTTATATTTATATATCTTTTATATAATCAACTTATGCCATTAACATTATTTGAAAAAATCTGGAAATCACACTGTGTAATGGTGGGTGGATCTCAACCTGATCTTATTTATATAGATCGGATATTCCTTCATGAACGCACCGGTAGCTTTGCTCTAAAAAGCCTTCAAGAAAGAGGTTTAAAAGTAAAAAATGCAAAACATGTTTTTGCAACAATGGATCATATTATAGACACCTTTCCTGGTAGGGGTGATGAAACTTTAATGCCTGGGGGAAAACAATTTATAACAACGATGCGAAGCTTAGCAAAAGAATTTAATATCACTTTATTTGATATTAATGATCCAAGACATGGAATTTCACATCTTATTTCAGCCGAACAAGGAATTACTTTACCTGGAAGCATTGTTACCTGTCCAGATAGCCATACTTGCACATTAGGTGCTCTTGGAGCCATAGGCTGGGGTGTGGGATCAAGTGATTGTGAACATGCGCTTGCTACTAGCACGCTCAGTGGTGCAAAACCAGAACAAATGAAAGTAACCTTTACTGGAAAACTAAATGAAGGTGTGAATCCTAAAGATATGATGTTACATCTAATAGCAAAGTATTCTGCTTCTGGTGGCTCGGGATATGCGATTGAATTTAGTGGTGACACAGTCGATATGATGCCCCTCGAAAATCGTTTTACACTCTGTAATATGGCAGTCGAATTTTCTGCTTTTACTGGAATTATTGCTCCAGATCAGAAAGTGTTTGAATACCTGAAAGATCGTCCTTATTCACCAATATATAATTGGTTAGAAAATATCAAACATTGGGAATCATTAGCCAGTGATAAAGATGCAATATTTGATAAATATATTGAAATTAACACCTCTGACATATCTCCATCTGTCACATGGGGATTAAGCCCCGAAGATTCTATACCCATTGATGGTAAAGTTCCTCAAACAAGCAAACTAACCAATGATGACAAAAAGAAAGACATGGAAAGTACCCTAGAATATATGGGCCTGAAGAGTGGACAATCATTAATGGGTCTAGCAATAGATGCTGCATTTATTGGTTCGTGTACTAATGCTAGATTAGCTGACTTAAGATCAGCTGCTAAAATACTAATAAATAATAAAATCTCTCCTGAAGTTACAGCAATTTGTACCCCTGGATCGGCAGATGTAAAGAAAAAAGCAGAGCAAGAAGGCATTGATAAAATATTTAAAGATGCAGGTTTTCAATGGCGTGAACCAGGGTGCTCTCTTTGTTTTTATGCTGGAGGTGAAGGATTTCTTCCTCAACAAAGAGTAATAACAAGCACTAATCGTAATTTCAGGGGTCGGCAAGGGCAAGGAGTTCGTTCGCATCTTGCCAGTCCTGCAACAGTTGCAGCATCAGCTATTGCAGGAAAAATAGTACCTCCAAAAATGATAACAAAACAGTGAACTGGTCTGCCACCTTCAAGGGGGTAACAGCCCCATTGTTAATCGATAATATCGATACTGATCAGATTATCCCTTCACGTGAAATGAAAACTATTTCCAAAAAAGGTCTAAAAAAAGGTCTCTTTGCAAACTGGCAATATATCTACGCTGAAGGGAAAAAAGTTAGCTTAAATAAAGATTTTATTCTAAATAAAAAAGAATTTTTACATAGCTCTATCTTGTTGAGTGGAAAAAACTTTGGTTGTGGCTCATCACGTGAGCATGCGGTTTGGGCGCTTACAGATTTTGGTATAAAGGTTGTTATTGCAGAATCATTTGGACGTATTTTCAAAATTAATTGTGCTCGAAATGGGCTTTTAACCATTGAGCTCACCAGAGCTCAAATTGAGTATATAAATGCACTAATTAAAAACAGCACCATGAGAAATCATATTGAAATTCATTTAAAAAGAAAAATGGTTGTTATGTCAGATAATAAAAAATTTACATTCAACATTGATCCTTTTGTAATGGGAATTTTTCTAAAAGGTCAAGATTTTATTCAGAGCACTCTAGCTAAAGAAAAGATTATTGATGACTATTTAAGAGCAGATAAAGTCAAAAGATCATGGGCTCACTTATAATTTCTCCATCGAAACAATTCTATCTTTTATAAATGCACTTATTTCTGATTCTTGATAACCAGCCTCTCTTAATATCTCATTAGTATGCTCACCTGACTTTGGGATATCTTTTCGCAATGGAAATTTTTCATGACTCATTTCGATTGGAATCGCAGGTAATTTAATTTTTTTAGTATCATCCAATGTAACTTCAACCAAACCATTTGAATCCAATAAATGTATATCATCAGTCAGATCTTGAGGTCGCTTAATAGGTGCAAACGGTAAGCCACTTTTTGCAAGTTTATCCAATAAAGTACTAAATTTAATTTGAGAAAAGCGGTTTTGAATAATTGGTATGATCCTACCTCTTTGCCTTACTCGATCATTATTCTTTTTTAATGATTTATCTTTAATAAAATCTTCAAACTTAAAATCCTTACAGAAAGCTTCCCATTGAGAATCACTCACTACACCGATAAAAACTTTTTCATCTTCGAGAGTAGAAAAGACATCATATACTGCCCACGCTGACACCCTTTCAGGCATTGGTAAAGCAGGTTCGCCGGTAACACCATATTGAGCCATATGCTGGCCCACCAAAAATACGGTACTCTCATAAAGAGAGCTCATTACATGTTGCCCTTGTCCTGTTTCATGTCGTTTTTCAATGGCCGCCATTATTGCAATCACACCAAACATACCTCCCATAACGTCTATGACTGATGCTCCTGCTCTTAGTGGTGTACCAGAAGGTCCTGTCATATAAGCTAATCCCCCCATCATCTGTGCAACCTCATCCAGAGCTGTCCTTTTAGAATATGGTCCATTAAGAAACCCTTTGTTTGAGCAATAAATAAGCTTAGAGTTTTTTTTCTTCAAGGATTCATATCCTAAACCAAGCTTCTCCATTGCCCCAGATCTAAAATTCTCAATTAAAATATCACTCTTAGAAATTAAATTTTCTGCAATTTTGATGCCATTCTCTGTCTTAAGATCAAGTCTCATACTTCTTTTATTACGATTATACATGGGAAAATAACCAGCGCCTGAGCCTTTTAGAATTCTGGTTTTATCTCCATCAATTGGTTCAATCTTGATAACATCAGCACCAAGATCAGCCAAGATTAAACCGGCAGAAGGCCCCATTACCATATGGGAAAACTCAATTACTTTTATGTTTTTTAAGGGAAGATCTTTCATAATTTGTCTTTAGTATAGCAACTGGATGAAAAACCATCCTAGTTAAGTTATATTAATATAACTTTAATACCTATTTAGCAAATTGGAAGTTTTATAAAGCTAAAAATTACTTTCAATAAAAATAGTCGTCAAACATAATATACTTATGAACAATAAACAAATACTCGTTAGTGAAGTAGGTCCAAGAGATGGGCTCCAGAGCATCGATGCAATCTTACCTACTAA
>MDTG01093969.1_pt1 | contig 10417 bp, 12 predicted proteins | sample 811421 | NCBI WGS metagenome assembly MDTG01 (sample SAMN05326645, study PRJNA326480) | marine metagenome | isolation source: seawater | place: Pacific Ocean: South East | collected 2011
CTCCAAGCTGCTGTAGCCCAAGGACCTGTATCAGTTGCGATTGAAGCGGACAAGACTATCTTCCAATTCTATACAAGCGGTGTTATCAACAGTAGTAAGTGCGGTACTAAGCTTGATCATGGTGTCTTGGTTGTAGGATATGGCGAAGAGGATAATATGCCATACTGGCTGGTAAAAAATAGTTGGGGACCAGAATGGGGCGATAACGGATATGTAAAGATTGCGCGATCCAATAGTACTGATGATGCTGGAGTTTGTGGTATTGCGATGCAGCCTTCATTCCCTACTGCCAATGTAGGATACCAAGGTACCTCATGTGGTACTTGTGGACTTTCTTATCAGGCCTGTTGCGCCGGATTTGCTACGAAGGGATATCCTTGTGATTGTCATCTTTGTGATGATGGTCACGGCAAGGTTGGTCAAGGATGTGGTGACTGTGGCACAGCATATCAGCTGTGCTGTATTGGATTTGAAAAAGAAGGTGATCCATGCCAATGTGATGTAGCATAATTATACTACTGATATACGAACCTTTTGTTTCAGATTATGTTCATCATTGAACATGTGGAATGTAAACATATGCCTACTATATAGCTCTGGTCTACTTTCACCATAGTTGTATCTGTTCACAAAACCTTTTTCGGAGAAGTAAACTGTAGCATACACGTCATCAGTATCAACAATATATCCCTCTTGTGGAGTATCACGCATTCCTCCTTCATTTTTTATCATAGCATCTAATAGTTTCACTTCATTTTGTACCCTGCGTATACTCTTCATTTGCTGGTTCAACCAGTTAATATCATCCTTTTCAGTTAACAAACCTAACTGAGTAAGATTATGATATAGTATTCCACATGTACGGTTGATTTCAAATACGTTTATGAAATCTACCAACCTTCTGATTGGAGATGTAGTATGTGCATATATCTCACCAATAATGTCATGTTTCACAGTCGCTCCGCGTGTATAATTGCCTCCACTTGAATGCCAACCTTTTACAAAGTTTGATATTTCACTTGGAACAGTTGTATTTGATTGTGAGGTTGTCAGTGATCTGAATATACCCATACCTCTTTTTCTGAGACATTCTGCCGCTTTAATATTATAGTACAACATCATCCATTCTACCAACTTATGGCTATCACTAATCTCGTCAACTAGAGGGTTGCTGTATTTTTTCCAGTTTTCATTAATCTGTCCAATAATATCCATAGCTAGCTGATATGCTTGATCCTGCTTCATCTCTCCAGAATCGTAAACATAATTCTTGTTCACACGAATCAAACAAGGCTCAAAGCTCGAACTCTTGATACTCCAATCCCCCCCTACATTATCAATAACAATATCTAATGCTAGCGCGACTCTCTGTGTACCAGCTTTAAGACTTGACAGACCCTCACTCAATGTTGTCGGTAACATTGGTCTTTTTCTATCTGGAAGATAGATCGTGCTTACTCGTCTAGTCATATGCTCCCAGAGGTTCAAATAATCTATGGTCAATGGGACATTCGAAATGTATATACTGAGTACTATTGTTTTCTCGTCTACTTGTGTTATTTCGAAAGCATCATCTATGTCCACACAACCTTCTGGATCTATTGAGATGATGTTTCTTGGTGTATCTGATCGATCCTTAATCTTATAAGTAGTTCTACAAATACATGGTATAGAAGAATGACTACTCGCCTTTACTGTTAACTGGGTTACTTTCTTATAAACGTCTTTATTGAACTTCTGGATCGCAACACTGATATCTCTACATCGGAGTTGATATTCTGCGTAAGAGTCTATGTCATCCACTGTACCAATAGTTTCAATTATTTGTCCTTCAGGATGCTTATCTCTCCAGTGTAACATTTTAAATGTCACAAACCGATCGACTTTTGTTTTACTGAAGTCCTTGGATTTATCCTCATATCCCACGAGGAATACCGGCAATGTCTTGTCATTAGGAACACATTTATATAGCAACTTGTTGCGTCCCGTTCTTCCAAAAGAGACTCCTGATACGACCAGTATTCCTTGCAAAGACTTCCCCCTATTTGGAGAAGGTTTCAATACTGTACCATCTGTATCAATAATATCTCCAGTTATAAGCTTCTTTTCCGCTGGATCAATAGATATGTCTACATCTCCCGTAACCATCCACTCTGTGTAGTTTTTGTCACCTGCTTTGAACTCCATGTCTATTTTTCTGTATATAGAAATGGAATATAATGTTTATGTTATTCAATTTTCCTTTTTATCATCATCTTTATCTTCTATCTCAGTTGGTGTTGCTACTTCGATATTGGATGGCTCTACAGTTTGAGCGATTTGTCGTTTTACATTTTGTGTTTGAAGCAAACGCATGCATAATTTTGGAAGTATAGCTACTGTATTCATATAAGTTCTATATTTGAAGCCAGCAATACTAGTGTCTTCTGCATATTCTATACTGTACCACCAGAAAGCTGGTATGTAAATCATACTACCTTTCGATACTACTACCTCCAAACACTTAATCTTATCAAAATCTGGTTTATATTGCTGTTGTACATCCCAAGGATTGACTGGTGATCTAAACTCAAAGTTCTCATAATCTTTTTGTTCATACAAATACTTACTGCTCTTTGGTGGTGCAAGTTTTATTTTTATACTCCCTTCTGTTACCAACATATAGTTCCGATAATTCACTTCGTATCTGAATGGTGTTTTTGTATCTTTTGATGCAAAAGAAAAATCATACATACAACTTGATACCATATATGGTCTGATAAAAGCATCATTATACTTGAATAGCTTTACCATTCCAGTTTCCTGTAAGAAATCTTCATTGTTCTCAACTAAGTATTTGGATTCACCGTCCTTCTTAAGTGCTTCTATCGACGACGATAAAGATAATGGAATGTACATCTCTTCATCATCATCGGGTGCGTTCGACACATCTCGAAGCTTTACTTCAAATGCTCCATACACATCACGTGCAGCTACCTTCGTACATGACTCCAACATTCTCTCATTTGGATAGTCAAATATCACCGGCTGCCGCAAATCACATATTTCTTCTAGCTTGTCTTTGGATGGTTGCTCTATCTCATACACTTCCAAATCATCACTAGTTTTGAGATGGAAATGAACATGGAGGTAGATAAATAGTACCACACAAAAAATTAGCATATTAAGAATAATGTTCATCGTTACTACATACCACTTACCTTTTCTTTCTAAATACTAAACGCTATCAATCCTCTTCATCTATCTTTGGAGCCAATACTAGACGGAGTTTACTATCTTTGCCCATGTCGTACTCCATAAACATCGGTCTCTCTTTGGATAGACCCAATTTTACTTCATTTGACAAACGACTGAATCCCGTCATCTTTTTCACGTACGCGAGGCTAAATGAAACATTCAGTTCAAGATCCTCTTCAATACAATAATCCAAAAGCTGGTCATCTTCCAAACTAAGCTTTGCAGTCATAGAGCCTTCATCTCCTTTCGCTCTCATAAGTACTTTCTCTTCGCTCATGTTGAAGGTTAGTACCTTGTCAAATATCTCGAATTGAGTCACTAAATCTGTTAACTTCTTAGAAGTAATCTCAATATCGGCTTGAGACTCTTCCTCTGGTATGCTCATAAGCTCTTGTTCAAGATGAACCAATGGTATTTCAAAATACTTATCGCATGTCGTTTTGCCACCAGTAAACTCCATATTGAGCTTATCTCCGTTTGGGTCGATCTCAATAGTAATACTCTGATCCTTGCCGTATGTTGAAAGTACTCTGTTAAATATCCTAGCTGGAACAGATATCATCTCAGTGTCATCTTCATCTTCTTCGAATATAGTGAACCACTGTGTAGCCAACAGAATGTCAAACATGCATACATGACTAGGATCCATACCTTGCATATGCAACCCCTCTTCCTCCTTATGGATAGTTACATAATCAGATAGCCAACACAGATTTGTAAACAGCACATTAAGCTGTTCTGCAGTTTTAGAATCTTCGATTACAAGCTTCATTGTGGGTTATATTATTGATATAAATAGTCCTTTTTACATCAATTTTCCAAGTTAATCACTAGTATTAGCGCCTTTTCCTTTCTTTTTTGTACTCTTGGAGTCATCTAGGGCAGCATTTTCCAGTTCACTTGCAACTTCTGCCACTGCATCAGCCTTGACATTTTGCGCCTTGATTGCGCTAGCATTTGACAATACAGATGACTGCATATCTGTTACCATCTGTTTTAGTCCACCGATCTCGCTATGAAGTGCCTGTACCACCTGTAAGAACTCTTCCTTAGGAAGCCACTCTACACCGTGTGAGTCAACCGCAATACTCGAACTATCGTCGGGAACTAGCTTCTCTAAACGTCTAATACGTTCTTCATGGACATGCAACACTACTGGAACTGGAGGCATTTTTCCAGGAACACTCCGTCTCGGAGGTTCTCCAGATCCCTTTTTGATAACTGTATTACTAGAAGATGGTGGTGCTGAACCTCCACCACGTCTACGTTTTGCTGCTGATAATCCTGCTGCACTACTCATTGCTATAAACTATAAATACAGCGTTTTTCTAAATCATTTACGCATCTCCATTTTAATTACTTCATGATGTTTGTAGTCTGAAACAATAAAATCATTCAATTCATAGTCACATATATTCTCCTTAATCATATTAATATTAAGCTTCGGAAATGTATATGGTTTCTTCGTGATTTGTTCCTGTAAAGGTTCATAATGATCATCATATATGTGTGTATTGCCAAGATAGTACACAAACTCATGTGCATTAAGTCCACAATGCTTCGCAAGCAAATGGGTTAAAAATGAATATGAAGCAATATTGAATGGAACACCTAATCCTACATCACCACTTCTCTGATACAAACTACAAGACAATTTATCCCATATAACATTAAACTGGCAAAGCACATGACAAGGAGGCAATGCCATCTCATTTAACTGACATGGGTTCCAAGCAGACATAATGATTCTTCGAGAACTTCGCTTTTCAGGATCTTTCAGCTGATCAATAACATACTGAAGTTGATCTACACCTTTACCACTATAGTCTTCATTTCTGCTTGTATACTTTGCATTAAAATGTCGCCATTGATGTCCATAAACAGGACCTAAATCTCCTTCTTCTAGATGAGATAACCCTCGACTATCAAGGAAATCTCGTGATGCATTACCATCCCAAATACGAACCTTTTGAGCTTTCAAGACATCATTATCTGTACAACCTTCAATAAACCACAACAATTCCTTTAGACATGTCTTCCATGCAACCTTCTTTGTAGTTAGTAATGGCAATGTCCCATCACTCAAATTAAAAGTCATTGCTGCACCAAATACGGCCTTAGTTGTTCCATTTCTCCCCACTATCTCCTCACCATATTTTAATATATCGCTGATCAAAGCAAGATACTGATTTTCGTCGTGTCTTTCACCATCACTCCCAATCTTTAGACTATCTACCGCCCTACGAAGCATTATATAACATCTTCATCATTTGATTTTAATTTCTTTTCATATCACATATGGATAGTGCCACAGACGTTGTAAAAACATCAGCCTCTTCTAATGCGGATAGCTTTTTTAAGACGGTCTTCAACTTTGATGAAGATGGAAAAGCTGAAATGATGAATATGCTTCAGTATCTTGTTCTCGCAATAATTCCATGTGTGTTAATCCTTAAGACTATCAAGTTTGTTATTCCAGAAGAAGACGACTCAAAAGGTTCTCTCGAGATTTTAGCAGAGATCATTGCTCAGCTTGCATTAATGATATTCCTTATTCATTTCTCTGATAAAGCAATCAGATTTGTACCCACATATAGCGGTGTAAAATACCCTGCAATGTCGCTACCTGTATTAACTATGATGCTACCTTTCATGATTATTATCTTAACTATGCAAACCAAACTTGGTGCTAAAGTTGAGATTTTGTTTGAAAGACTAATGGATGCATGGCACGGAAGGAGTGAGGATGCTGTAAGACAAAAGGACTCAAAAGCAAAAAATAATGTGAAGGTATCACAGCCTCTTGCTGGACAACATCAAATAAGTCGGGCAGACAATATGGATAATGGTCCTGGTCTTTTGCCTAATAATCCTGGCATCACAACTCAAGTTCCTAACTTGACAAGTATGCCTACGCAGCAAAATCCTGACTTCAACTTAATGTATCAAAATGAGGTCACTCCTATGCCTGGAGCGCAGAATCCCGGAAACAGTCAAGAAGGTTTCATGAATGGAGGCATGCAAGAACCAATGGCTGCCAATAGCGTATTAGGAGGTGGTGGATTTTCAAGCTGGTAACTAAACTTCTGAATTACGTTCACGAAAAGTAACTCGCGTTACTGGTGTGCGACATGACATGCAACCCCTGATAATAGATATTACACATGCTAGGAACAATATACCAGTCATAACCATATGCCACCCAATTGTCCAAGCATATAGCATATCTACTGTTACCTGATGACACTTGAATGCCGTTATATTCAATCCTATAGCATATAACGGAATGAAGAATGCGATTAATAGATCGCGTGTTGCAATTTCGGTAGAAGCACGATTAAAGGTAGTGCTGAACCACAACAAAGCAAATATAGACCACACTAGATCGACTGCACCGAAACCTGCAATTATGCCGGTACATTTATCAGTATAATCTCCATGCACCGCACCAACAATATAAGCCACAGCCAATACGAGTATTATGCACCACATAAGACAGAGCATTGCTTTTGCACAATCATATTTCCGATTATTAAGATCCGTATCGGTTGATACAGTATATCCACTTAGTAGGTAAGCTGCTGCTGGATTCATTTTACTCTTATGTAAAATGTTGGCTTATTGTCTAACGTTTCAATTTTTGATTTTATCATCTATAATAGTGTTTCTAGCAATACTCTTAATAATTTTATTTTCTCCATTACCATCCTGTACATCACTCATCAAAGACTGTACTAGTAAAATGTACTCTTCTTTTTTTGCTTCACTTTGCTGCCAATTTGGATTTTGTTTTTCCCACTCTGATATTGCTATTCTATGTTTGTTAGCGACTGTATCAATAGCATTCTTTAATCTCTCTTTGCTTACATCTCTATCCCATTCACCTCCATCCTTTATATACAAGGTTTCTCGTTTAACATCAGTGCAATGGATTGGTCTCTTAAATGTATCTAGCTGATTTAGACCTTCAATAAAAACAGTACTTATACCTTCCATGAGACCATTGTCACGAATATAGTCCAGATCTCGTAGCTGAATCTGCAATGATTCTAAAAAATCAGACATGTCAAGAGCATCTTTGCATTGTTCGTTAAGAAAAACATTAATGTTAAAGCGATTGTTATTATTACTACCCATTTTAGGTATCATATCGCTAATAATCTTGTTCTGTGCTTGTAACTGTTGAGCCTGTGTTCTCATATGAGTCATCATTTCCTTTACAAGTAACTTCATATCGTCGCCGGATTCATCATCATCTTTAAGCATTATCTCTTCAGCTTTGGTAACAACTGTACTATTCTCTGCTGTACATCTCTTCTTGTGCCTCCATAATCCTGATCTTTGCTTATACTCACGACCACATATCTCGCAGACATGTAGGTTGTTATTTTGCATATTTTCTGGTTGACAATCCGTTGCCTGCGTTGCCGATTGATGTTTACGTGTGGCTAAATGCTGTTCCCATAAAAACTTTCTACTACATTTATAGTCACAAACCTTGCAGTGATATTTTGAGTGCATATTTTTTGCATGTTTTTGTTGCTGAATATGCATTATTATAGCAACAGAAAAATATGCACTTAAGTCTTTTTCAAAAAACTTATGGTAAGGATACTTTTTGCCTTTTTATCAGAAATGACTGCATTATGCTTTCAATTATCATTTTTTTACTTTTTTATAACTTTTTTGTCATTCTATTCTCGAAATGGACATTTTGGACATGTCCAATTTTGGATTTCCCATTTGAGAATTGATAAAAAGTTTTAAAAATATTCTTTATTTACACTCACTTACATAAACCAACCTTTATAGATAAACGGTCAACCTACATCTTGTAGGCATACAGATGTAATATTGGCATAGCAGGTAGATATGCTTAGCTGCTATCAAAAATTGAAACAAGACACATGGATATACATGCTTTCATACAAAAGATGTTTTGCTTCGCAAGAGAACAAGAACCAACTATGCAAACACCAGAATACAAAGTTATCCTTATTGGTGGATCTATGACTGGTAAGTCTACATTTGTCCATAATCTATTCTATAAAAAAGAGAGAAATGGTGTGCCAAGAGCGACTCTTGGTGTCGATGTTGTCGCAATAGATTTGCATGGCGATGATGGTAAAATACGCTGTAACTTATGGGACTGTGCAGGTAATGTCTTGTTCGCTGGTTTAGGCCGCGATTACTGGAGAGGAGCAACACATGCTATTATATTTGGCACCAAGAACAATGATCATCATCAGTGGTATCATACTAGCTTACCAGATAATGTTAAGCGTATAGCTATATTGGACTATGATCAAGAGTTGGAAGACTTCGAAGAGAGAAAAGAGTGGTTATATCAGTTCATTCTTGATTAAATTGATTCTTAATAGTAGATTTACTATTAGGATAGACTAACAACATGGTACTTGAATACAAAGATCCTATGGATACTATCACTAAGACTCTCGAGTCCGGTGAATATGACATAGCTATATATACAAAAGACAACCACTTGTTTATAGGCGTAAAACGCCCTCATAGTCAGATGCAGTATTACGATAATGACGAAAAAGCAAATACCACATATCACTTACTAACACAAGATTTCATTGATAGTTTAGAAATCGTATGTATGATTACATACAATCATGCTGGCCTACCAGCGGTTGTTTACGGTAGTGTACGTTCTATTCCATTGCTGAAATAAAATATAAAATTGAAATACTTTAAATCAAACCTTTTTTAATTAAAGCGATGAATCAAGTACCTCCACATTGTAGTGTTAAGGCGGGTGTCAATACATGCGAAATATGCCAAAATGAAGCATATTATAGCTGCTATTTGCCTCAGAAGTTATCAAGTCAAGGACTACCATGTATGGAGATATTCAGATGTGGGCACGGCTGCTGTAGTAAGTGTTATAAAGAAATAGCTGCTAGAGGATTCAAATGTCCTTGGTGCAGAAGTGGAAAAACATATATAGCGTCTTTCAGTGAACCAGACCTACCTGTACATTGTTGGATGTACAATGAAGATATTCAACGGCGTTCTATAGATACATTGACGGAGTTTATTTGTGAGTGGAAAAATTACTTGGATATCCTTCAAAAGAGAGAAACGAAACATCCGTTTATAGTATTGCATGCATATATTGTGGAACAAGAGCGTCAGAGGAGACAGCGATTATGTCAAGCTAGAGAAGAAGAAAAACGAAAAAAAAGAGAGGAACAACTTCGAAAAGCTAAAAAGGCTGATAGAGAAGCTGCAGTTTGTCCACACTGCGGTAAAGATACATTCACAAGTACGAAGCAGCTAGCAATACACATATCAAAAAAACATCCAGCTGAAACAAAAATACGTAGAAAGAATGCTTGATCAAAAAATCTAGAAAAATTGAAGTCTTATTGTTTGGATTGTAACATTGGTAAAAACACGAAAATGCCATTGTTAGTCATCATTATTGGTGCTATTGCTGTAGCTTTATATGCTACTCTCATTATGGAGGAGAACCCATGTACTTACTTTTGTAGATATTTTAATAATGACCACACTACTGTGTAAAATTGATCTCTACATGAGGGAATACTAGTTATGCATAGTCATGTCAGTGAAAATCGCTTGGGCAAAGCATCTATATAACGCATATAATAGTATCAAGACCGGAGATAGCGTATATGATACAAATAACAATCTACTGGGTAAAGCAGATGGTTGCTATGCGAGACCTACTGCCAAGAGTCCTGGGTCTGTATGTTTGGTAAGAAATGGAAAGTTCATCTGGATAGGAGGAGATGTAGAGAAATGTGAAGATAAATGGAAAGTACAAGAGGACACAAATATATACAAGTGAACACCACACATTTTTTGTATGTAAAAGTTACGCATAAAAAATGTCTAGTACAGGTTATTAGCTAAGGCTATTTTACCCTATATGAAAAATTGAAATACTAACTTTTGTACTAGTAAGTAGCATCCCCCCAACAACAACCACAGCCCGACTGACTAACACACATACCACACACATACTTACCACCTACAAAACTTTATATCCAACACAGAGAACCAGACTAAGATGGTTTCCAGCTTTGGGCCAGGAATTGATGGCAAGATCATGAGAGAATTGTTGCCAAAGGTTACTCAGCTCTGTTCAGGACGTGCCTTTCTTCCCAGAGATGGAAACATGTCAAAG
>MDTG01146485.1_pt1 | contig 10417 bp, 5 predicted proteins | sample 811421 | NCBI WGS metagenome assembly MDTG01 (sample SAMN05326645, study PRJNA326480) | marine metagenome | isolation source: seawater | place: Pacific Ocean: South East | collected 2011
CTCCTTTCGCGCTCTTTGAAGAAGCCGCGCCTTTGTCGCTCAATTTGGTCCTTTTTTTTTGCCTTTCTTGTTTAGGGTTTTAAGAAAAAATGCTGAGGTGGCAAAAATATCATCGTCTTCTCTTCTTTCCAATTATTGGACAAAGAACAATTGCCCTAACAATACTACGGGGATCGCTCTTCTTGTATTTTTGTTGTTGTCGCGACGACTCCTTTTACCATAGTTCTCTTTTGAAATAACAAAGCATGCAAAGATTCATAAAAACCTTCCTTTCCGGCGATAAACCGTCGAAGCGGGGGAGTCGCGGGGCAAACGCGACATCATCGAATTTGGGGACGTCAAAGTCGAAATCGCCGACGAGTGCGCCGTCCCTCTCGTCGACGCACGGCTCCCTCTTCGTCTGTCTCGACGACGCGTCGACGGTGTGCCACCCGGTGGAATTGAAGGACGAGAACGCGGGGAGGAAAGCGCGCGAGTTTACGCTCGCCGAACACGCGAAGCGCGTCAAGATGCTCCACGCGAAACGAGAGGAGAGGCTGAAACGCGTGTCAAAGTCGGACGCGTTCAAAGAGGCGACGAGGACGTACGAAACCTTTGGATTGGGGTCGTTCGCGACGTGGGTGAGCACCGAAGATTGCACCTCTGCGGCATCCGACGACGAGGTGACCGTGATGTTTTGCGGTGACTTTTGCGTGCCGAATTTGCACACGCTCGATGACATGCACTCGGCCTTTGTTCGGTGAGTTCTTCGTTTCTCTCTCTACACGCGCGATGGGTCGTCGTTTCGCTCGAGTTTCCGTTCGGACGATGATGATGATGATGATAAAATATCTCTTCCAATTATTTAACGGTTTTTGGTGGTGCCTTTTTTTCGCTCAAAAAACTAACCTCAAAATGTGTTCACTTTTTCTCCCAATACCCTTTTACAATTCGCTTTGCGGCTTTCCGACGATAGAGGTGAAGAGGTGGACGCGTACGCGCCAGCCTCCAACGCGCAACGCATGCTCGATTTCTACCGCTGGTCGAACAATTTCCGATTGCACGAAGGGAGAACGCACAAATGCGATCCACAGTTAAACACGGACTTTATAGCGCTGAAATTGGAACAATTGGCCGAGGCAAACGCCGCGGAAGGAAAGAAAGGCTTCGCGTTTGTGATTTACGATAAAAAGGCGCACAGATTGATCGTGGCGAGAGATTCGACGACAAATCCAATGCCGTTGTATTGGGGTTTAGCGGCGGATGGGGAAAAAGGAGATTGTTTGTTCATTTCGACCGAAGAGAAGAATGAGTTGTTTTCAGAGTGTTTCCCGGCGTCGAGTCCGTTTCCGAAAGGCGCGGTATTTGTCGCGGAAGGGACAATCGGGTGGATCCCTGGGGAGAAAGGCGTAGTGTGTGGACCAACAAAGTCTGGAGAAACTGCTATGAGAGGGTTCCGTAAGTATGGGACCATGCCCGTGAGAACGATTCCGAGAGTGAACTCGTCCGGCCAAATGTGCGGCAACGTCTTCAGAGTGGAGTCGTTTTCGGATATGATCGGCGATGTGGTGGATGTGCACGATTTGAAGAGGCACGGCAGTTACCCCGCGATGATTCAGTAGAGAGAAGAGAGAAAGTGTACCTCTTCTAGCGGTTACTGCTGCTGTACAAAATGTATTTCGAAATATAAAAAGAAAGAAAAATTTTAAGAACGAACAAACGAACAAACGAACGAACGAACGAAGAAGGCTCGTGCTCTCAAGCGTGTGGTATCCTCGGCATCAATGTATATTCAAGTGTGTCCGCGCCTAGGACGACAGAAGAATGGGGTGAAAGACGCTTACAACGTATATAAAAGATAGAGCATGTTTTTATTTTAATGCCTCGTGGTACTATTATTTATTAATCGCAACGCGTTTATACATACTTCTAATCTCTACTCTAAGATATCAAACTACTCGCTTTCGGCACGGGCGAGTTCAAAAAGGTTTGCCCATTCGTTTCTAGTCTCCTAACGGCGTTTAGTTTTGCACGTCTACGACGTTGGCGGCGAACGAGAATAACCACAACGGTTAAAGTTACGCCGAATAGAATGTATTTGCTTCGTTTACTTTTTGGCGATATTTGCGCGACGTCAGCGCGAGGCGAGAGAGCCCCCCGCAATAGCGATACCGACGACGTTCTCAACGCATTCATTTGCTTCACGTCCACGGTACTCGACATTGACGATGATGACGACGATGAGAATTCAAAACCGCCATTTCGTCGAGCACCATCACTACCGTTTGAAGTAGCAATTCGAACGACTAAATCGATGCCGTTAGAGACGTCCACGTCAGTAAACTTTTGCCGATGTGTCTGCGACGCCTCCGGACACGTCACCATGATTTCAAACGTGCTCATTTCTCCACTCATATAAATTGGTTTCACGAAATACCCTCTCTTATTCGTAAACACCGGCAGCGGCGGTCTAACCGTTTTCCCATCGATGAGGATTCGTCTATCGACGGCTACATTTTCAACGCGCACTTCGCACTTCTCCAATGCTTCGTTCGAACTCTTATCAAACACAAACCCGCGGGCAGAAGTGAACATGACCGCATGCGCGGTATCAATAGACGCTCGACAGTGCGCGTGGATAATTTCCCCAAGATTCGTATCCTCCAAGGGCCATTTGCGATCGTTCACTTCAACCGTTATGTCTAAAGTTTGCGTCTTGACGTAGTGCCAATCTTGCATGCCGCCCCACAACGGATACCACTGCGCGCCGTTCGTTATACCTCCAACAAACTCTTTCGAGAGCTTCATTTTACCGTGAGATTGTGCGTAAATCGATGCGGCGTGTTTGAAAATATTATCGTCTGGCGCCCGCGAGTACTTCGTGGATCCATCGAGATTCCCGTCCCAAGGATAATTCGCGACTAACGCCCCTTCATGGTAATTCAACGCACCAGTTAAATTGACTCGTTTACTAAACTCAATAATCGACCTCGTTTCCGGCTGTAATTGTCTCAAAGTGTCGTCGTATAAATCGTTCACTCTCATGCTCTGCGTGTGAGGTGCCCCCATCTTTACATGATGCGGCACCTTCTTCGGTTCCGGTTTCGCAAACTCGATAAATGGAAAATCTCTGTTCAAATCGACATTGTTCGCATTTTCTCGTCTTCGTTTGACAAATCCGTCCGGGTTTAACGTCGGGAAGAAATACAAAGTCGCTTTGGTTTTCACTTTCGTCGCTAAATCGATATTATTACCGAAAAACGAATCGTCGTCCGTGCCGCACGCCCACTCGGCCAAACGCAGCGCAATTTCTCGCCCAACCGGTTCGTCGCCGTGCATGTTGCCGATGAATCCAAACGAAGGCATTGTCTGTGCGTTCTCCTCGTTCTCTTCGTCCACTTCCTTCGTGTGTGCTTCGTATTCGTTCCCACCGTTATCTTCACCGCTATTATTATCAAAGGTATTCGCGTTCCTCACTCGCAGCGCGAATATCTCAAACCCATTGACCGAACGGCCGATTGGAATCACTTTTCCCGTCCGTTTCTGTGTAGACGTCGAGCGACACCGTCGCGCGATCCCATCGAACGCCGTTCGCAGCTCGTCGTTCGTTTTATATCTCACCGCCTCGTTCGGACGTCCGTCCTCTGCTATCGGTCGAGCGCCTTCCACGGCTCTCGCGACGAAGAGAAAGGCGGCGACGACGACGACGATTGTTCGACGAAACGTCGTCAACGCTTTCGGGACTAATCGCATTCGAGAACCACCAAAGATATATAAATTCGAGTGGACTCCTCCTCCTCCGACGACGACGACCCAGGAGAAGAAGAAGAAAAATAAAAGTCCCTTTCCCCCGCCGGGAGGCGCCTTCCTTCCTTCCTTCGCGTCGTTGGCCGCAAAGCGCTTTTGCCTCCTGTCGTCCTTCTCTCTCTCTCTCTCTCTCTCTCTCTCTCTCTCGAATGTCGTGTCGTCTTCGTCCCGAATTTTGTCCCCAAAAAAAGACGAAAACAAAAAACAGAGAAGAAGAAGAACGGTGTGTCCTCATTTGATACCCTAAATTTCACACACCTCTTTTTTTTGTATTTGTTTTGTTTGAGGGGGGAAAGAACAGTGGAGTTTACGACACAAAAAAAACAATAATAAAACGTCAAAACACAAAGGGACCTTGACGACGACGACTGTAAAACCAAACGCTGTTGGGAGGAGACGCTGGGAGGAGACGACCGACGAATCATCGTCGCGCCACGGAAGAAGAACGAGGAGTGGAAGAAACTTCTCTGCTGCATTTTGTTGAAGAAGAAAAGACTTTTTTGAGGAGGCGCGCAAACAACGCGTGTGCGCGCACGAAGGATTTGGTGGTGGTCTTTGTGTGCTTTTTGAGTCGTTTGGAAACAAACGGATTTGTTGTGTGTGTCGAGAGATTTCTCCGCGACGACGACTCGCGGACGCCGACGGAACCCACCTGCACCGTCGTCGGCGGCTTTGTTTTCGGGGCGTCACCAACGCGCAGAAGATGAACGCGGGACGACATCGATCCGCAGATCTTTACGAACGACCAAAAGGTGGTGATGATGACACGAACGACAAGGAGAACGACGATGCGGCAGCAGCATCTCGAGGGAAGAGCGGAGCGCCAAACGCGCGCGCAGAATCGACGAGAGATACGGGTTTATCGGAGTACGTTCCAAAAAGTACCGGTAATAAGTCTGGCACGAATACCGCGAGCACAATCTCTTTGAATCATCAACAACGGGAAAACATGACTCAAACCATCACGACGAACGTGCGCTCCTCTCGCGACCGAGGCTCGTGGGAAGGCATTTTAGGCGAGTATTTGAAACACAAAGGCGATACGCCGTGGAGAGAGAAATCGAATCGAGTGGAACGAGCAACGGCGGTGAGAGCGAATCCAACGTCACCGCAAGCGTGGTTGGAGTTTTTAGAGGGCGAGGAGAGCATGTTTGCGGAGAAGATGACGGGGAAAGTGAACGTGGTGACTGGATCGAGGAATGGCGTATCTTTATATCGATTGTACGAGTTGGCGACAAAAACGTTACCGAGAAGCGGGAACGCGAAAAATGAAGATTATTTGAGAGTATACTTAGGGTACGCGAGGCAACAAATGGTCCATAACACGGACGACGCGAGAGATACGTTCAAGTTCTTAAAGTCGCAAGGCATTGGACAGACGCACGCCATTTTTTGGTGCGAGTGGGCGGCGTTTGGTGGACAATTAAAAGGCGACGAAAAGGCGATTAAGATTTTGAAGAAGGGTTTAGAGGCGAACTGTGAACCGAAAGAAGCGTTGGAGATTATGTTAGAAGACGTTCAAGGGAAGAATATTGATTTTACGACGGCGATTCCGTCGCCGTACGTGAGAGACGTGACGGAAGGCGTGAGGACGGCGACGTTGCACGGTGGAGCGAGAATGTTAAGCACTACTACTAGCGCGATGAAGAAACCGCCGTCAGCGATGAAACCATTAAAGTTCGATTCGAAACCGATGGTGTCGCACACCTCGGCGAGACGCCGACAGAGTGGGTACGTGCACGATCCGACGTTGATGAACAACACCATGGGACCTTTGACGCAGCATCAACCGACAATGACGCAGCCTACGCATCACCACACATCAACCACGAGTTCGAGTTTGAGTGGTGACCGCACCGGTGCTAGTAATGTCACGGCGACTACTGCGGCGGCGGTGGGAAATCACCACGCACAAGCGACGCCTACCAATAATAACAATCCGCTCACGGCTCAGAAAACAGAGAGTTTGCGCTCGCGACTAGCGGCGGCATTAGAATCGAGCAAAAAAACAGCCACGACATCAACTACGGTCACGCGACCGGTTATGGCATCATCAACAATAACAGCAGCAGCAGCAGAAAGTAATAGTAGTAAGAATAAGAACGAAACGAGCACGACAGCGGCGGCTCCATCGAGTGCGACCGCGGTGAGCAAGAAACAACCAACATCCTCATCTTCCAAACAGCCGTTAAAGCGAGAAGACGATCAACACATAGTCGTTAACGGCGCGAGATACGCCAAGTTAGAGTGTATCGGCCAAGGCGGCACGTGTAAAGTATATAAAGTCGTCTCGCAAAAGAGGAAGATCATGGCGTTGAAGAGGATTCGTTTACAAGGTAAACAGAAAGAAACCGTGGATGGTTTCATTGATGAAATCAAACTCTTGAAACGTCTTCGAGGGAAGGATAATATCGTACAAATCGTCGACGCAGAGGTCTGCCCAAACGAAGGGCTCATTTTAGTTGTCTTGGAGTTTGGAGAGATTGATTTAGCGAAAATGTTGAACAAGCGCGAACGCCAACGCGCCGAAAGCGGTCACTCGCAACTCGTGGACGACAACTTCATGCGTCTTTATTTCGAGCAAATGGTCGAAGCGGTGAAAACCATCCACGAAGCTCGAATCGTGCACTCAGATTTGAAACCTGCAAACTTTTTATTTGTCGAAGGAACATTGAAACTGATCGATTTCGGCATCGCGAAAGCTATCAACCACAACCAAGCGCCGAATCACACGAACATCGTTCGCGACCATCAAGTTGGTACTATCAACTATATGTCCCCAGAAGCTATTCTCAACGGGCAAAAGTCAGCCTACGGTGATATGATTCCAGTCGGCAGAGCCAGCGATATTTGGTCGTTAGGGTGCATTCTCTACCAAATGGCATATGGGCACACGCCGTTTAGTAAAATAAATGGCTTGGTACAAAAGCTCCACGCTATCACCGACCCGAACCATACCATCGATTTCCCTCTGTTACCGGTTAAAAACGATCATTTGATTGATTTAATGAAACAGTGTTTAGAGCGACGAGTGGAGAATAGAATAGACGTCCCAAATATCCTCAGACACCCGTATTTACGCCCGGAAGAAGCAGCGGGTTTGAATACGAGCACCTCCTCGGACGATGCGGAAAAAGCAAACAACGGCAACAGCGGTTTAAGCATGCAACAGCTCCAACAACTCCTCACGCAACTCTCCACCAATAACACCGATAATTCTATCGACGTCAACGCGTTATCTTCGCACGTGTTTGCGCAAATTGCCGCCGGTAAAAACGTCTCCGTCTCGCCTCTTTTGCGCAAGAGAACGAGCGGGAGCGGTTTGTCCCCGCTCAGCGAAGAAGACGAGAGTGTTAATAAATCTGGATCCACGCCGATGGAAACTGAATGAAGGAATGAGAGAGAAAGAGAGAGAGAGAGAGAGAGAGAGAGAGAGAGCTACTGCAAAACTCATTCTACCATAGTCTGGTTGATTTATAAAAAACATTATGCATCTACTCAGTAAGAATGTCTGCGCGCGCGTTTTTGAGAATATGTGAGAAAATATGTACCCAGGTACATCCAGGCCCGAAAGACGTCACTAAAATCTCCTCCTCATGCCGCTCCCACCCCCGCCAAACCTGGCTCACCGAGTCGCGATTATTACCGGCGCCTCTCGGGGCATCGGTCGCGAAGTCGCTTTGGCCTTAGCCGCGCGAGGATGTCACGTCGTCATTGCCGCGAAAACGACATCCGCGCACCCGACTCTCCCGGGAACTATCTACTCCGTCTGCTCGGAAATCGAAACGAAATATCCAAACGTGAAAGCGTTACCGGTGGTGGTCGATTTACGAAACGCAGACGCGTGCGTTCAAGCCGTCGAGCAAACGGTGAAACATTTTGGACGAGTTGATATATTAGTTAATAACGCGAGCGCTCTCTGGTGGCAAAACATGATCGATACGCCAACGTCCAAATATGATTTGATTAATGGCATCAACGCGAGAGGCGCATTTGTCATGACGAGAGAGTGCATGAAGCACATGTTGAAGAATAAGTGGGGGAGAGTGGTGAGCATGGGACCACCATTACCGAAGCATTTCACGGAGTATGCGGGGAAAACAGCGTATTATATGTCCAAATGTGGGATGTCAATGGTTGCTTTAGGTGCCGCGGCGGAAGGCGAAGGATGCAATATTACGGGCAACGCATTGTGGCCGGCGACGATTATCGAGAGTTTAGCGGCGACGAACTTTAAGTTGGGGGAGAGAGACACGTGGAGAAAAGCGAGCATATTGGCAGATTGCGTGGTGCAATTGTGTGGGGACGAGAAAACGACTGGAGAGACACTGATCGACGATTTGTATTTGGCCAAGTTGGGGATGTCGCAGAGAGAGATTCGGGAGACGTATAATTTGGATCCGTCGAAAGAAGTGCCGAGGTTTTTAGCGCCAAGCGCGGATGGTAAGACGAGTGGCGGGGATTGGAGAATTAAGAGAGGAGACGTGAAGAAGTTGAAGAAGGACTTAGAGGTGAGCGCGAGGCTTTAATAGAGATAGAGATTACTTTTTCTATTGTATCGATATTGTTTGCAAATATCAAAACAATTTATATTGCTACGCGTATATGCCTACTAGTCGTGGTATACAAAAACTCTTTCTATTAATTAATCTACTTTAGCGTCTCGTTTCCTTCTATGGCCTCGACCGATACTCGAGTTGCAACAGATTGTTTTTACGACCAGTTTGTACCACAACCAAAGGCCGACGACCAAAACTATAATCCACGGGAACGTGATGAAAAATGCCGCTTTGTGAAAGGTCCACCGTTTCTGGACATCGGACATCGAACGTTCGCGGAAACATTCTTCGTACGTTGGTTTTGGACCGGTCACTCCTTCTGACGCTTTGAGCGACGAAAATAAAACTTCCTTGGACACGACGACTTTACCACCCTGGTCCAATATGTTCACGTCCAGGCTATTTTTATCCCAGTGAATCAAAACTTCGCCAAAGTTTAATCCCATGTAGATATCTGGAACGATATTCTTCGGGTACCACCATCTTGGCATGAACTTGGACGGCGTCATCTTTTTATAGAAAAACGTCATCCATTTAGGTCGAACTTCTTCCACCGCAACGTGCGTGATTCCAGAACTCGTCGCGTCGATACTTTCGTACGGTAAATGACACCCGGGCGGCCGGACGTCTATCATCCCCACGTGCACATCCCCAGAAAGAAATATAACTCTCCTATCTTTCGCTTTGGACACGATATCCATCAATCTCTTCTGGTTAGATGGAAAAGAGCCCCAATTTTCAATCGATTTCCCAAACTCTTTCGCGATTTTATAACTCACCGCATTATACATCTGATTGAGTTCGGCCAATACTTGAATTGAGGATCCAATTAACGTCACCTCTGCTGTATTCGGTTTCTTCAACTCCCTTTCCAACCACTTCCACTGTCTTGGGCCTAAAAGATCCGCCTCTTCTTCTTCTCCCGATGAACCGTCGACGAAATTCCATCGGGTATCCAACAATATAATCTGTACCGACTTTCCACGTTTACCCTTGTCAGTTTCGTACACCGTATAACTCTCGTACACTCCGTCTCTGTCTATTCGTCTCTCCGTTTCTTTCCCTTCATCCAAGAAATCTAAAAACAAATCCTTCGCGATCTCCTTATGCTCCCAATACTTCCCCGCGTTGTTCATTCCGTAGTCGTGGTCATCCCACGTCCCTATGATTAGAGCTTTCGACGCCAGCCGTTTATACGCCGGGAACGTCTTCACCGATTCGTATGCGTTTTTGTGAAACGCGTGGCCAAAATAATGCCTCTTTTCGAACGTAATTCGAGTATCCGCGTAGACCGCGTCGCCGAGCCAGATGAAAACGTCTGGATTTCTCTTTTCGATGGACCTCCAAATGTCCGTCGAGTTCATTTTTTGGTGCCGGTTGCAGCTCCCGAAAGCAATTCTGGTCGTCGATGCGCTTTAAGAAAAGAACGAGACGAACACGAGTCGTCCATTTTGTCAGCAGCGTTTTCGACCGCGTCGCGATTCAAAAGCGACCGAGAAGAGACGACACGCGGCGAGAGAGAAAAAGAGAAGATTCCAAAAACAGTTACGAAAGAGATAAAAGAGATCGCTCAAAGGCGCACCCGACGAGGAGGAATCTCCTCCCTTTTCGCGATGGCGAGAGCACCAGCGAGGCGCACAGAAGAACAAGAAGAAGACCAAGAGGAAGAAGAGTCAGAGTCGAAGAAGAAAAAGTCCCCCCCTGAGTCGGTGGTCTTCTTCTTCGACGGGTGGTGGTCATGATGATGCTCCCTTTTTATTTATTCTGCTTGTGGGTCCAGATTTTCCCTTCAAAATTCTTTTTTTTTCCTTCGCGTTACACCCTAAAAACCCTAAATGTTTAACAAACCCTAAACCCTAGAGATTTGAGTTTTTGGGGAAACTTCTCTTCGCTTTTGTTTGTTACTCTCTATCGCCTTTGACGCGCGATGATATCGTCGCGCTGAGACTTTTGCCCCCCGTTTTCTTCTTCTTCTCCTTCTTCATCCTTCCTTCCTTCTCTTCTTCTTCTTCTTTTGGTGGTGGTGGTAGTGGTGGTGTTAGGAAGATGACGACAAAGCGCGACGACGACGA
>MDTG01280645.1_pt1 | contig 10417 bp, 8 predicted proteins | sample 811421 | NCBI WGS metagenome assembly MDTG01 (sample SAMN05326645, study PRJNA326480) | marine metagenome | isolation source: seawater | place: Pacific Ocean: South East | collected 2011
CAAGGCAATGTAAGGCATGTTTCATGGACTGCTCTACTTTGGTCCTTTTTAGAAAAATAATAATTATCTTTATACATTGGAAGCATAGACATTGGCATCCAAAAAGGCCTACTCATTATTTTTGAATTATTTAAAAAATTCATTAACTCTTCAGCCTTTGACGTTCTTATAGTGAAAAGCCATTCATTTGACTCAACATCATTATTAATGCGTTGAAATTTTATATCAGCTAGGTTTTCAAGCGAATTTCGATAAAAGGAGGCTATTTCTTTTTTTCTTTGTACAAAATAATCAAGTTGTTCAAGCTGAGCAAGTCCTATTGCTGCAAGTATATTTACCATCCTATAGTTATATCCAACTTCATCATGTAAGTACCTTAGCGGATCAACTTTTGCAGTTGTTGATAAGTGTTTAATTTTTTTTAAGATTGATTCATTATTTGAAACAATCATTCCGCCCCCACCTGTTGTTATTATTTTATTTCCATTGAAGCTAAAACATCCAATTTCTCCAAATGTTCCTGAATCTTTGCTTTTAAACTTAGATCCCAGTGATTCTGCTGCATCTTCAATTAACTTAATTTTAAATTTTTTTGATATGGCAAGAAGCCTTTCCATATCACACATATTGCCTTGATTATGAACAATTGCAATTGCAGCAATTTTTGTCTGTTTTTTCTTTAATCTTGTACCTTCTTCAAAGACTTCACACTCTTCATGCAAAAATTCTTCTAGAAGATTTAAATCCATTTGCCAATCTTCTTCATTAATATCTATGAAATATGGTTCAGCACCAACATACATCGCTGCATTTGCTGTAGCTACAAATGAAAGATTTGGCAAAATAACTATTTCACCCCTTTTTACAAATTGCATCATTGCCATATGCAGAGCTGATGTGCCATTAACAATAGATGCTGCATCTTTCATGCCAACCTTTTTTGCAAAACTTGACTCAAAATCTTGAACAAATGCACCAGCAGTTGAAACCCACCCAGTTTCTAAACATTCTTTAACATATTTTCTTTCATTGCCTATCAGATTTGGCAAAGAGAGTGGGATCAAGATTTCACCCCATACTGATCATAGAATGATTCTATATTTTCATTTGAACTGAGGTAAGATTTATACCAATTTACTGTTTTTATAACCCCTTCTTTCCAATGTATTTTTGGACTATATCCAAGATCTTGTTTTGCTTTAGATATTTCTGGGCATCTTCTTGAAACTGACCCAGGAAATGTCTCTGCATTGATATATTCACCTTGATAATTCATTAATTCACCAATAAATTTTGTAAGGTCACTAATGGAGATTTCATCTTCTGATCCAATGTGGTAAATAGACCTATCATTCCCTTTTTCTATTGCAAGAACAGTTCCTTCAACAGCATCACTTATATAATTGAAAGATCTTGTTTGGTCGTGCCCATAAATTTTTAAAGGATTTTCATTTTTAGAGAATCTTTCTACTAAATGAGGTATTACGTGCCTAAACCCCATATTGGGGCCATATACATTATGATATCTAACAATTACTGATTCAAAGAATCCTGCCCTTGAGTAATTTATGAAACCACTTTCTCCTAGAATCTTTGTAATAGCATAAGAGAATCTTGGATGACTTATGTCTTCAATTGTAAGAGGAACAGATTCATCAGTAGGTATCTTATAATCAAACTTTTCAACTGTTCCTGCGTAATTTTCACTCGTTGATGAGAATAAAACTCTACTACAAGATGCTTTTGCTAACCATTCTAGGACGTTCATTGTAATTGCTGTATTAACCCTTATGACTTCATGTGGTATTTTATTAACTTTATCAACGCCCACTAAGGCAGCTAATAAGAAAACATAATCATAATCATTATCAAGCTTGTTAAAACTTTCTGATTGGGTTAAATCGAGATTTAGCGAAGTTAGCCTTCCATTAATTTCAAATGAATTAAAAAAATCTGATTTTACTTTATTACCTCTTGAATAATTATCTACAACCGTAATTTTATAGTCTCTCTCTTCAAGCAAAAACTTAGCTATGGATGATCCAATAAAGCCACTACCACCAAGAATTAAAACTTTTTTAGCTAAACTCATGTATGCCTGATCCTAATAAATAATAGTTTTTGTATTTTCTTAAATCCTTAATTTTGGCAAAAGCGCCAACAGTATCGTAAACAATAATACCTTCGTCCAGCATTTTTACAATAAGGCCTAAGTTTTCAAACTCATTGTGTCTTGTAGTTATGATTGCACAATCAAATGATCCCTTATCAATAACCTCAAAATTGCTTTTGACTTCAATATTCAGTTCCTCCCAGTATGAAATGTAAGGATCAAAACATGTTAATTCAAAGTTTTGTTCATGCAGTTTTCTAAAAAAACTTTCTACAGGAGAAAATCTTGTATCACCAATGCCAGGTCCATAAGCAACACCCAAAATAGCTATTTTACTTATGTTTTTATTAGTTGAAGTTATTTTATTTCTAAAGAAATTAAAAGCATCAAATGGCATAAGGTCATTAGTCATTACAGCTTTTTCAGACATTTCTAATGCATTTGAATTAAAAAATTCTTGGCTTGCCCAACTTGCTATCAAAGGATCTTTAGTCAAACAATAACCACCCACACCAAGTCCTGGATACATCATATTACTGTGTGTTGGTCTCATTCTAATTGCATCAACAACCTCATATAGGTCAATACCTGCATTTTCTGCAAAACGAGACCACTCAACAATAAAAGATATATTCATTGCTCGATAGGAATTCTCAAGAACTTTAGCCATTTCTGTCGCTTGTGTAGAATGAAGCCTGGTTAGTGGGTACTCTTCAACACTTATCAACGTCTTGAGAAATTGCTCTATCTGTTCAGCATCTTTCTCTTTAATAGCTGAATACACTCTATAGAAATTTTTAATAGAATTTAAATAGTTGGGTCCTGGCATAACACGTTCATAAGAGTGCCCTAAAATATATCTTTCTAGTTCCATATTTCTTAATTTGAAACATTTATCAATTATTGGCTTAACGATATTTTTACAAGTCCCTGGAGGAACCGTTGTTTCAACAAGGATCAGAACGTCCTCTCTACAATTTTCTCCTAAATCTTGAATTGCATTTTTAAAGCCCTGCATTTGTACTTGGAACTGATTGGTCTTATGGTTTTTTTTTACATCGAGATTGACATCAACTATCACATAATCGGCATACTTGAGAACCGACTTATCAGCTGTTGCAAAAAATGATTTTTTTTCTTGTGCGCTAATAAAGTATTTGCTTATATTTGGGTCAGATGATTCTAATGGCAATTCGCCATTTTTGATCATACCAACTTTCCAGTAAGAATTTTCAGTAGGCAAATCAAGCCCAACAACAGCGTAATCCTTTGATTTACTATTGGCACATACAAGACTCATTGCTGTTCCAACAAAGCCCAAGCCTTGAACAACAATTATTTCTTTATCTTTATTTAAACTTAAAAATTTGAGAATCTCATCCTTTTCGTTACTTACAATTTCATATTTTTTTTGGTTAAGGGGGCTTATTGAATTTTTTTTCATAAGATACCAAAGTTTATTTTATTCATATTTAATACCTGGAAAAAATTTCTTTATTTCAAGATTTGGGTCAATAACAACAAGTATAGTCATGAATATTAATTTGAAATACAAATATATTGAATTATTTGCAACATACCATTCCTCTAATTTGGCTTTGATAGGTATAATTTTATCCCTATATGCCTCATCCAAAGAGTCATATGTGCTTTTAAAGTTATTTAATATTTTTTCTTCATCTCTAAATGCAATTGAGCCCATACCTGATAGACCAGGCCTAACACTTGAAATAATTTTTCTTTGCTGAGCTGAATAATAAAAAAATCCTTTATTAGCCAAAGGACGAGGTCCTATAACACTCATATCTCCAATAAAGATGTTTATTAATTGTGGCAATTCATTTATTTTTGATTTTCTTAGAAATTTACCAAAAGGCAGAACTCTTGAGTCATTTTGAACAGTGATTGTTCCTGCTCCTAATTTTTCACTATTTTTAATCATAGTAGCAAACTTTACGAGTTTAAATTTATTGCCTTTCAAACCATATCTTTCTTGAAAATAGAAAATCTCTTTTTCACCAGTAAATTTAAGAATCAAAATACAAGTAACCATTATCGGAGAAAGTACCAATAGTGCTCCCGAAGAAAAAATAATATCAAAAAATCTCTGCATCTGGCTTATATTACGACCTCCATAATTTTATTATTTATAGCTCTGTCATCGAAATTCTTTTCAATAATTTGCCTACTTTTCTGTCCAAATTTTTCTAATTCTTCTTTCCTTTCAAGCATTTTATTTATAGCTAAGGTCAGTGATTCTATACTCTTAGGCTTGCAATAAAATCCATTTACACTTTCTTGAATTAAATCCTTTGTTCCACTTATTTCCGATAATATTATCGCTTTTGACATCGACATTGCTTCTAATGCAGATCTCGGCAAACCTTCATGATAAGATGCCAAAATATATATATCTGCCATTTCAATATATGGCCTCACATCTTCCACAAACCCATGATACTTAATGATACCTCTATTCACACAATCATCTATGTATGATTTTTTTATAGAAAGTTTTGATTTTTGATAATCGCCCAATAAAAAAAAATTTACATCATTTCTTGTATCTAGAATTTTTTCTGCAGACGAGATGTATTCAATAATTCCTTTATCTTTTAACAATCGTGCCATGCATAAAATATTTATTTTTTTATTTTTTTTATGAGAAGTTTTTTCACTTTTATAATATTCAGTGTCAACGCCTGAACCATTGATTATTAATGACTGACCAGCTGTTATAACATTGTTTTTCAAGAAATATTCTTGATTTTTTGTATTGTAGAAAAGTATCTTTTTTGATCTCTTTAAACTAATTCTAAGCAGGAGAAGTAAAAAATTTTTTGATATGCTATTTGCATCCTTTGATTCAAAAGCAGTTCCAAGCCCTGTTATCATCGCGAAAAAATCAACCTGAAATATTCTTGATATAATGCCTCCAAAAGTTACTGGTTTAATTGTGTACGCTAAAACTTTTTTTGGCTTAAGTTTAAAAAACCAAATAGATAACATAAGCATGTATATAAAATCCTTAATTGGTGTTACGGAGAAATTTGTTAATGGAATATTTATGTGCTTAGCATCATATTTTTTTAAATTATTAATGAGATTTTGATCTGGATTTGGAGAGAAAACATAAACAGAATATTTTTTGCTTAATTTTTTTATTAAATTTCCTCTAAATTTTATTACTGATCCAGAAAAAGATGCCAATAGGAATAAATTTTTTTTATTTTTTTTCAATTTATTTGTCTTAATTATGTACGCATTATATCATTACTTCTTTAACTTAATTGTCTGTCCATATGTAGCATATTGTTGTTTCATGATAATATCAGTGCGCAGGATATTAGATAAATGAGCCAAATTAATGACATAAATAATAATTCAGAAGAAGACATAAGTTTGGGCCGTATTATCAGGTTCATTTTAATGCAGTCAAAATTGATTATTTTTATTACGTTGTTAGGGTTGATTACTGGTGTAATTTACTACCTAACATCAGAAAAGGTTTACAGAGTTTCAAGTTTGATGCAGGTTGTAGCTCCACAAAATTCATCCATAGCACAAGAACAGCTTAATTTTGATTTATTTCTTGGAGACTCAAATACCAATGACATAGACGTGTTTCAAAATATTTATAAATCTCGTTCAAGCCTAATTGATGTTATAAAAAGTAAAAACCTAAATTTTAGACCCTCTGATAATAAACTTAGAGAGCTTGCACTTGAAGAATTTAGCTTAAATGAACAAGATGCTACTTTTTCAAAATCTTATAAAATATTTTTCAAAGAGGATTCTTATGATCTCGAAAGCAGTGAAGATAGTTACAATTCTCTTTCCTACAGCACATTACATAATTTAAAGTTCTTTAGCTTGAGTATGGGTCGATCAGAGAGATACATTGATCAGACACATGAAATTTTAATAAAAGATGCTAAATCTTCAATTGCCAGTACAAGATCTAAGTTTAAAGTTAATGTGCTTGAAACAGGTCGTGCCTATGTTGGTTTAAGATCAGGCGGAATTGTGTCTATAACTTATGATACAAATAATCCAGATGAAGGAATGAGGGTTTTAGATTATGCCAACAATAACTTCATTAGGAAAAATATAGAAGAAGAGTCCCAAACAGCCCGAAAAGCAATAAATTTTATTGATGATCGCCTTGAAACTATGCAGTTAGCCCTTGAAGAAAAGAAAAATAAACTAAATAGTTTCAAAGAAGAAAATAGATCCATAAATGTAAACCTTGAAATAGAAGCCTTAATATCTTCTTTAACTTCACTTCAAAATAGTTTGAATCAAATTGATATTGAAATAGAGGAAGCTCGATTAAGTTTTACAACATCCAATCCAATTATTAGAGACTTGGAAAGTAGGAGGTCTATTTTAAATGAGCAAAAAAGTTTACTTGATAGTCAAATAAAGAATTTACCTATAGCTCAACAATTGTATATTGATCTTGCTAAAGATCTTGAGACCACTCAAAATCTTTACTCAACTCTACTTAACAATAAACTTCAATTATCTATAAAAGAAGCTAGCACTTTAGGTAATGTCAAGGTGATTGATTCAGCATATGTTCATAGCTTAATCAGCCCACGTTTTTTACTAGTTCCTTTTTTAACAATATTATTTTTTGTTTTTGCAATAATTCTAGCTGTATATAGAGGTTTCTTCAGAATGCCAATTACAAATCCTGCAGAATTGGAAGACAATAATGTTTTTACAGATCTTGTAGGTGTATTGCCAGCGATTGAAGATGAAGATGATGAAATAACCGAAAGATTCCAACAATCTATGGAATCAACATTAATTAATATTGAAAATTTATTTGCCAGAAAGGGACCTAAAGATAATGGATATGTCTTATCTATAACAAGCCCTACTTCAGGCAATGGAAAAACATTCCTATCTGGAAAGATATGCCAGGAGATGGCTAGACTAGGTAAGAAAGTAATTCTTTTAGACAATGATTTTAAGAGAGGCGATCTGCATAAGCTGTTTAAAACAGATAAGATTACTGAAAAAGAGTTCAATGAAATTGATGTTAATAATTTAGATAAATATAAAATCTCTGAAAATTTTTACTTAATACCAAAAATAACAAAACTTTTGAGCAGTTTCCAATTTATATATTCACAAAAATATCTTGATAAGCTTGAATTCTTCAAAAGTCATTTTGATGTAATTGTGATAGACAGTGCCCCGCTATTATCTGTTTCAGATACTGCTGTTGTACTTAACTATAGTGATATTAATCTTGCTGTTGTTAGACATGGGTTAACGAAAATAAATGAAATAAAGCAATTACTAGCTATAAGCGAGCAGATTGGAGAGAATTTTGATGGGATGATGTACAATTTTTACAAAAAACCTGCGAGCTACTATGGTTATTATGGGATGTATGGGAACTATAATTATCAGTATTATGCAAATAAATACTTATACAAGACATATGAATATGAAGATAAAGATTAGTTTTTTAACATTACTTTTGGTATCTGCTTGCAGCCTGTCTCCGGGCATGCACATGAATACAAAATCATCGAATGTGGGTGAGTATGTAAATATAAAATCAATTGAAAAGAGGATAAAAATTGAGGATGTTAGTACTGTGAAAAGCAACAATCATCTAACTAGTGGATACAAGATTGGTAACGGAGATCAGATATATATAACTGTATGGGGTCTGCCAGATATCTTCCCACCAGTTAGCTCAAACTCAGATCTTGTTACGAGAAGAGTTGATTCAAATGGCAACATTTATTTCCCATATGTTGGCCTTATCAAAGCATCTCAAAAAACAGAATCAGAATTAAGAAATGAACTTACATTAAACTTTTCTGAATTTTTCAATGATCCGCAACTAGATGTTTCAATAGTTAAATTCAATTCCCAAAAGGTATTTATTTTAGGTGAAGTAACTACTCCAATGAAGATAAACCTTACAGATGTTCCATTAAGCCTTAATGATGCAATTGGTCAAGCTAGAGGCATTAATACTAATACAGCAAATGGATCAGAAGTCTTTATTATTAGACAAGGAGCAGGTAATGATGACCCAAAAATATTTAGAGCAGATTTGTCATCGCCAAAGGGCTTTCTGGACAGCGGTAATTTCTATCTTTCAAATAATGATATTGTTTATGTAAATGCACGTGGTACCACACGCTGGAATAAAGTTATCTCACAATTCTTTCCTTTCTCAACATTCCTAAATAGTGTTGATAATCTTGTTAATAGCGATTAAGTGAAAAATTTAGACAAAATCTGTGTGGTTTGCTATGCAAACTATTGCAGAAGTCCTGTAGCAGAGGCAATCTTGAAAAATCAATATAACGATAAATATCAAATTTCATCTGCAGGAATTAATCCTTACCCAGAAGCTAAGATGGATGAACGATCGAAAAAATTCTTGAAAGACTTTGGTTATTCTAATACAACCCATATTCCTAGAAAAATCTCAAAAGAAATAATGAGCTCATCAATTATTATCTTTGCAATGGATGCACAAGTGCTTCAAATGCTAAATAGAATTTACCCTAAGTTTAGAAGCAAGATAAAGCTATTCTCATTTAAGAGCCCAAAAATTAATCTTAGAGATCCATATAAATTATGCGAATCTGATTATATGACTGTCATGGAAAACATCGAAAAAATATCAAAGACTATTTTTGCTCAAACAAATTAACTATATTATTCACATAATTTTTTGAAGTACGTTCTAAGAGATAGCTGTACCTAGATTCGTAGTCTATTTTCCTTCCACTATCGATTAAGCATTCTATTTTCTTAGCTATTGATAATGGGCTTTTTATTTCTACTAGATTAATATCTGGAACATTTTTTAGACCTTCTGTACATTTTGATACTATTACAGGTTTTTTAAATACTAAATACTCATTTATAACATTAGGAAAACCTTCAGTTTCAGAAACAAGAATATTTATATTTGCTTCTCTCATGAAAGGATATGGATTATTTTTATTTCCATGAAATGTAATTTTGTTCAGCACGCCTAATTTATTTGATAGCTCTTTAAGAGCATCCATTTGCGTCCCATCACCTACAAAATGCATATGAACATTATGTCTAATGAGCTTTAAGGATTTAACTAGATCATCATGTCTTTTGACGCTTTCTAATCTTGCAACACAAACTATATTGCACACATTATCTAAGAAATTAGTTCTATAAGCAGTTGATAAGTTATTTATATTTTCAAAATCAATAGGGTTAGATAAGGTGACATAATTTGAATTAGCAATATTTTTACTATTCATTACTATTTCTTTTTCCATTTTAGAAGTTTGAAAAACAATTAAACTGTTTTCTATGCGATAAAGTGAATGCATTATCTTGGCCATTAAAAGCTTGTGCCCTCTAAATCTAGAATAGAAATTTGTTGATTCACGAAAAATTGTTTTTCTGATTCGTAAAATGCCTAAAAAAGATAGTATTGATATAAAGAAATTACAATGAATATGCGATGAAAATGAAAATTCATAGTTTTTACGACTTTTTATCAAATAAAATACAAACTTAAATGCGCCAACAAACTCAGAATAATTGTTTGAAAAAATAAGTGTGCAATTTAGATCATTAAATTTATTTGTTTTATCTTTAGTTGATAAAAAAAAGATCTCAAGGTTCTTGTAGTCTAAATTTTTGGCAACATTGAAGCAGACATTTTCAGCCCCTCCAATTCTATTAGATGGCAGCAATATCAAAGTTTTCATAAAATATAATTATTAGCCTTAGAGTATATTTCAAGAAACATTCTTACTGAAGATACAACTAAAATAACAAACTGAACACTTTTAAATCTTTTAATAAAGTCAGGATTAGCTAAAAACAGCACTATGAAATAGGATACAAATATTCTATCTAAAACTGTTGGGAAAAACGAAAATATTATAGTAAAGCCAAGAGTAATAAGAGAAAAATACGACTTACAGTACTTCGACTCCAAATAAGCAAAATATATCATCGAAACTACTACTGAATAAAAACCTATTAGATACGTATAGTGTCTTCCTATTGCATCTGGATTAGTTATATATATTGAGGCTCTTTCTATGTATGAAAGTGTTGGCAGAAAAGCCAAAGCAACTATAGAAAGCATAAATATCCCGATATAATTTTTTAATGTAGCTTTATTGAATGCATCTCTCAGAGCAAATGGAAGAGTAAAAATTAAACTTGCATAATGCATAAAGAAAGTGAGGAAATAAAATCTTCTCAGATAAATATATAGAAACATAAATAGAGAAATACTAAGAACATACCTTAATCCAGAAA
>MDTG01055168.1_pt1 | contig 10416 bp, 10 predicted proteins | sample 811421 | NCBI WGS metagenome assembly MDTG01 (sample SAMN05326645, study PRJNA326480) | marine metagenome | isolation source: seawater | place: Pacific Ocean: South East | collected 2011
GCCTGCGAAGGTCGCCCCAGTGGCGTTTCGTGCCGCGTCAGGCGACCTATCTGGCAGCCCATCGGGTACCCGGCCGCGCCTACGCATCCGCCCCACGCCATAGGTACCCGAGCCCCCCTGGGAGACCAAAATACCAGCATAGAAGCGAGTTTTTATTTTTCAGTCCAGAGGTCCCTGAAGTACCCGCACGTTAGGCCCCAGATGGGCAACTTCGCGACGGCGTCTCGCCGCGAAAGTGACCCCTTCCCCCCAATCCGGTCTCAGGGCGCACAAAGGGACCCTTTGGGACCCCGCAGCCGAAATCGCCCCCGGCCAAGTGGCTGGGAACTCGAATCTCAAATTAGGGGACCGCGCCCGTAGTGACCCTCTCTATTATTTACCTTATTATCGCTATTGTTTTAAAAGCCCCGTCGGGCATCCCGACCGAGCAGAGGGAGAAGGCTTCGAGGGGCTTGTTCCTTAGTTTTATGACTATGATTCTTGCCAGTGGCAGTGGTAGGTAGATCAGGGTCACTGCTGAGATTCGGTTTTATTCCGCGACACTGCGTGCGCATGATATAATGCGCCACTGAGTAGAGAAAGGTTTGGGGTCGCACTGGCCCCACACTGGGCCAGGCGACGCGGCGGCCTGGAACGTCAATATATATTATTTTCGTTTTTAATTTCTTTAACTTGAAGCGAATTGAAAGCCAATATGCTCCCTTTTTGAGGCGCATAGGACGATTTCCAGCCGAGGAAGATACGTCTGGCCGATCTAGGCCCTTCCTAGGCCCTGTTACCCCCGTACGTGACAAACCCGCGCGCTGGGATGGCTGTACATGTGGTACTTGGGATGGCGTTTGGGTCTAGCGGTGGATTATATTGTGATAATAAAGGCCGGGGCCAGCGTGCGATACTGAGCGCGATGCTTGTCTTTGCCGCAGTGAGGCCAACCGCCGGCTTCGCTGGTCGTTTCAGGCAGCGGAATTACGCAACTGCTCGGCCGAATGAAATATCATCAGGCGGCGAAAGCTTGGTGCGTCCAATAAAGGACAAAGCGTCATTTCTATCCACGACAAAGGAGCGCCAGGGAAATGCCGTCAAGGACCTAGTGGTACGACTGGGACTCATGCTGAAATGATAATCCGTGGTCAGGTGATAAAGTTTTATGCTCCATGGTGCCGAGCTTGTCGCGGACTGGAATCCAAGTACAAACGATTAGCGACGGAATACAGTCCAAAACGCGTTGCTTTCTATGAGGTGTCCCATAAAGAAATCACTGGTCAATAGCTAGCGGATCTGTGTTATGCTGAGCCATGTTACTGATGTAGGCCACGAGGGAGGTGCAGATTTTCTGCAAGAGCTAGAAGTCAATGTATTACCTCTCGTGCAGTTCTATGCTGGAGGGAAACGGGTCGAGGCTTTTCCTTGTGGCCCTAGGAAGATTGAACTCCTTCGCGAGAAACTCGAGAAATGGCAGAGCTGGCACAACCACACTACTGCCGGAATGGATGGCGGGACTAAAATCCCTAGCAGCTATGTTCATGATCCCTATCATACAGGAGGCGAGAAAGCATCTCATCAGAGAATTTCCTTTGGTCATGCAAAAATGAAGGCTAACATCCGCAGGTACCTATTTCGACAGAGTTGAGTGATCAACGGCGACAGAACAAAGAAATGCGCTCAAAAACAAGAGAGCAAGGGCCTCGTACAAAAAAAAATGAAATTGCAATGAAAAATTTAAGCTTCGAGACAGACAATTATCTTGTTGATGTGCTGGTTGCCAAAACTGACCTTGACGCTGCCCGTAGTATCATTGTGCGGGTGCCCCTTTTTACGCAGTTGACAGAGGCTCAGTTGGATGTGATCTTACAAGAGGGTCGAATAGCTGCCTACGAAGCAGGTGATGTTCTCATATCCGAAGGCGACATCGGTAAGAATGAAGTCCCAATATAGTTTTATACAATCCCGCGTACTTTTATAGGCAGGCGATTTTTCATCCTACTCCAAGGCGAATGTGATGTCTTCCAGCTCTCCAACGTAGCAACTTCAAGCCGCATGCCCGGCTTTTCTCCGAACCCAAGTCGGACTGCATTTGGAGGCCGAACGAACACCCTTGTTGCTGGTGCATACTTTGGCGAACGGGCGCTAGTGACTAATGAACCACGGGCAGCATCAATTGTCGCGGCAACAAATGTTATTGCTTTTATTGTAGACAGATCTGCCCTGGCAAAAGCAGACCGCAAGGTCTGGGGTGAAGAAACGGCTTTTGACACGCTTGCAGATCTACTTGAATCTTCTTCTGAGGGGATGCTCTGGGGTTATCAGCGAACAGAGACCATTATTGACTCAGATGAGATTCGTGCGAGCCACAGCACCTTGCAACCCGCCAGCAGTGCACTAGGCACACCCAACACTAGGGCCTCGTCCGACTATTTTGAGACTGCCACCTCGCCACTACCAGTCATGCAACGCTTGCGACTCTTACAAAGTGTTATCCGTGCTTTTGACCAGGCCGCAGCTCGATCGCCCAAGTGGGGTGATACCGCAGAGATCCTCTACCGCCAAGGCCTCGTTGCTCAGCTTACAGACTACCAACGTAAAGAATTTGAACAGACTTTTGAACTGTTGGACAGAGACCAAGATGGGTCGATTTCTGTGAACGACCTTGCCGCCTTGATGATTGCCATTGGAAGACATCCAGATGCGCTTGAACTTGCAAACATGATCAACAAGGCGAATCCAGAGGTAGAAGGAAACACCAACCTCAAACTGGAACATTTTCTTGCCCTCATGGCCCAGGCAGAATTTTCTGCAATGTTTTTGGAAGCGTTTAAACTCCTTGATCCTCAAGGTCATGGGTGGGTTGAATCCGAGCTTCTTTGGCAAATGCTGAATGTCTTGATACCATCAACTGCCGAGGGCAGTAATTTTATTCCAGGATTTTCTAGCAAAAAGATTGGTAGACTAATTGAGACGTTTGGGGTATCAGATGGTCACATTGACTACCAGGCCTTTGTAAAAATCATGATGACGAAACCCGGCTGAAGTTAGATCAAGTGCCAAGTAGTATATTTGATGATCATCGCCGACGTTCCCAGTGGGTAAAAGCAGTTGCTCATTACTCTGGCCTAGTTCACCAACCAAATGCCATGCTGTTGTTATGATGACGCCCGCAGCTACTGGGACCGCACCTCATAGGTTACACCGGCACACGACAGCTTAATATTGCCTGTCGGCAGTATGGCTCGAAAGATATATAGGAAGTACAACGATCACACTTTTCAACCACATTTGCAACCGCCCCCTTTTGAAGCATCGAGTGCGGCAAGCTCCCTGTAACCTTAAGCTCAGGTGTAAGCTCAAAAACCTCAGAAGGCGAAGTCAGGAACCGCCAACCAGGCACCGTTGAGGGGCAAGTGAGATACAAACAGTTCTTTGGTGAGTTAGGTGCATTCTGCGCGTTGGTTAGTCCGCACGCACTCGATCCGTGACGCACCAGGGAAGCAGCATGTATGTCCACTGCCAGCACTGTCAGCCCGGAACTACGCAGTCGAATTGGGCTAGGGCTTGATGCTGCAATCTTAAAGCATTTAGCGGATAGCGGGTTTAAAGAATAAAGATATATATCATATTTAGAGCAAAGAACGCCGTGTATGGTCCATGGGGCTTAGTTCCAGGCCTTGTCATCTCTTTGCTCGCCATGTATGGTCGCGGCAATGATGCTTGTAGATCACGACAGACACTTTGTCATCTAAGTGCAACCTGTGGGCAGCCTGCGGAATCCCTACAACTTTCCCCAACAAGCTGAATGTGATCACTTCTTGTAAAGTAAGCCTGGTGTTTGGCGGTGAGTTTGTTGGCGTCGATGGTAGGCCGCGGGCTTTGATACGTTAGTCGCCTCTGAAGTATGCTTCGTGCATGCGATCACCATAGATGTTCAGTGGCCGTTGGCAGGCGATAGCGCTGTGATGGCTACTGTCTGTGGCACGTGCTGTCCTCTTTTGCCCGGTAGAAGCTCAGATAAATGAATAAACACACAATTAAGGAAGGATGGCAGCTGCATTAACTATCAGAACGAAGAAACTTAGTCCTCGATGAAAAGAAAGTCGATCATCGAGGACGGAGGACGTCAAAGTCCACGTCTCACCTCTTAGCGATCTTCGCCTTGTGCCCCCAGGCTTTCCAACTAGGGTATGGAGGCAGGAATTCGCGTTGGCGTCCGCAACCCCCGACATGCCAGTAGGGCGACCGCAACCCCCGACATGCAACGGCCATGGCCGCCTTTACAGCCACAACCAGGCAGGATAGAGTAAGGGAAAGAAGATGTGAAGTGAAGAATGAATAATCGTGATACTTCCAAATTTACTCGCCAGCAGGCCGCGAAGGAAATATTTATTAAGTGTGCTTGTCCTCCATAGCGCCCTCGTGGACACGTCTCGTTAAAGGTTTCATAGTGCATCGTTAAAGGTTTCATAGTACGGGTCTTCTGGAATGCTCTTGAAGGGTCCCCGGCGATATTGCTCGAACTTGAAGCTGGGTATCGGGGAGATATGGCTCAGCTCGCGAATAAGTGACGCGTTCGTTCGCAAAAGCCCTGCATTCGAACCGTGTGCTGGATTTAAAATTTTTATATTTTCCTCCTTGATCTATCCTCGCCGATGTCACCCGTGGTTGGCTCCGAGATGGCCAAGAACCCTCTATAGGGTCTAGCTCCTCTCTCTAGCTGGAGCGTCGCGCTCGAGAATGCGAGGGGGGAGGGGAGATGGGAACGCACTGTTGGCAGTGTTCGCTGTTTTGATAAGTTTAAATTTACATGCGGCAGCACATGCAACGGCGGGCAGCAACGGCATTCTAGTTCAGATCCAGCCTGAGGTTGTCTCCACAAGCAGATTATCTATACCGCAGAGAATTCAATATAAGTTCAAGTTGTTCCAGGTTGCCATGCCCGCCAGGGAGACCGGCGGCTTGGCTTGCCGGGGGCCCGAGCTATCGAGCCGCCGGGCCTTACCTGCATACCTGCAGCTAACTTGAAGCCACGGCCCCGGTTTGTGTATTTACCGTCGTCCCTTCGAATAGCCAACCAACTTGGACACAAAAAGACGATACAGCCCTTGCAGCACGTCCAGTGCGCCGCAGCCCCGCGCGCCAAAGCGAAATAGGCTTCAAATAATTCATATCCCCCTCCCCCCATCTCTCACCTAGGGGGTATGCGGCGGTTCCAGGCTCTGACCTCGGGGGTATGCACCTCCCCGGGTATACGATACGGCCAGTGCCATATTGCCCGCTAACCTCGACCTTTCCCGGTACGGGGTGTAGGCTAGTTTGGAGGGTACATGTGCACGCATTGGCACCATGCCTGGGCCCGGGGCAGTGCTAAGGCTAGCCTGAATGACCTAACCGTGCCAGTGACCGTCAGGGTGGGACGCAAGGCATTTTGGCGAGTATTTGGAGGTACCTCGGAGGGGAGAAGTAAACGTTTGATAACTTTGAAGTGCCAGTGTTCGCGTCCCGGGCCCACCCTCCGAGTCAGGCTGGCACTGACTCGGACCGTGACTTTCAGAACCCAGCCCAGTCTTTTGGTCGGAGGCTATCCTTAAGAACCCCAGCCCAAAAGGCCCGGCACATGCCGATGATTAGCACTACTTTCGTCGTTGGTACCGTCGAGCAGCTCGGCTCTTGATTTTATGCGTACCCTACCATGGTACCTACGGTACCTACCTTTAACTCTTTGAGTTTAGCTAGACAACGCGCTATGATCAGGCAAGAGGTCTATCTACATCGTTTGCAAAACAAGGTATACTCGCATTATGATCGCGGCTTATATGGGGAAGCGCTCCATGTCGCTGAGGAGATATACCACATAGACGCGGTACATTATAAGTTCATTCATTCATTTTTTTGCGAGACGAACTTACGGCAGGCCAGGACAGATAATTTGCTCGCTTTGGGCGCCATCAGCTTTCAGCTGCGCAACTTCTCTGAGGCGGTATTCTACAACCAACAGGTGCCGACATCATTCCATCTCCTGGTATGCAGCCTCGTATAAAATTTCCAGGCACTTCGTGTCGAGCCACTACTAGCTGAAGCTTGTTCGAATCTTGCAAATGCCCTCAAAGAACTTGGAGATGTTCGTGGCGCATTGCAGTGGTTCGCAGTGTTGTATTATCTATTCATCTGCTCTGATTTTTCCTGGCGTCGTAGATTTTACCTGAAGGCGATCAAGCATAAGCCTCGGTTTGGTGATGCATACAACAATCTCGCTTCAACCTACGCACAGTTAGGGCAGATAAATGACGCAATTGAAACCTACCAAATGGCTCTTGTGATTGATTCAAAACTCGTAGATGCGCATTGCAACTTGGGGAATCTCTTCAAGGCACAGGGTAGACGCGACACTGCTCGCAAGTGCTATCTCGAAGCGATTCGTCTGAATCCAGAGTTTGCTATTGCCTGGTCAAATCTTGCCGGTATGTTTAAGGATGAAGGCCAGCTATCAACTGCAATTGCATATTACCGCGAGGCTATTCGCCTCTGTCCACCATTTGCGGATGTGTATAGCAATTTAGGATCAGCAATGCAAGATCAAGGAAATCTTTTGGAAGCTAACATGTGCTACCAAACAGCAATCCAACTTAGACCCGACTTTGCTGTTGCCTATGGCAACCTTGGCAGCAGCCTCTTGGCATCTGGTGATGCTATGCGGGCGATGGACGCCCTCAGATATGCAATTCAACTCGAACCTAACTTCCCAGACGCGTATGATAACCTTGGAAGTGCCCTCAAAGTTCTCAGACAGCCGCTGTCGCTTGATACTGCACCAGCAGGCGCTCACAAAGAAAGAGCTAAATTCAAAGTACATGACCACGAGCCAATTGCGTGTTTTCGTAAGGCCCTCCGCTTAAAATCAGACCATATTAACGCATATAGCAATCTTGCTTGCGCACTGCATGATCGAGGTCTTGTACGCGAAGCCATTCACTGCAGTGTCACAGCAGCACGACTAATGCCATTGTTTGCGCCAGCACACGTAAATCTTGGTTCGCTGTTGCGAGGGGTGGGTCAGCTTGACCAGGCTCTTGCTCATTACCACCAAGCTATTGCCTTGGACCCTAGTTTTGCAGAAGCTCACACAAATCTCGGCAACACATACTACGAGCTTCGCCAGTTAGTCTAAATTGTTCTAGTCTCACGCCCAAGCAACCCTTCATCACCACAGGCTCGATGATGCAATGAAATGCTACAACACAGCATTAATAATGTCTCCAAGCCTCGCTGAAGCCCACGCAGGCCTCGCTGCAGTTTAAAAATCTCTGCGCCTTGTCGGCTGAATCCTACCCACTATCTGATGTTTTTAGGTATATGATAATGGAGGGGATTACCACAATGCGATAGCATGCTATGAGCGAGCACTTAATCACAAGCCATTGCTTCCACAGGCGCACGTTGGGTTAGCACGAGCAAAGTGCTCTATTTGTGACTGGACAACGCGTGATATGGAATTACGCTGCCTGTCAGCTATTCTGGAAGCGCAGTTAGCTTCTGATGAGTACGATGATTCTATTCTTGATGCCATGCCGGCAGTGACCCACGATGATGGTTCGCTGCCTGAAATGACTGTGGGTGCGTGTCAAAGCAATTTGCCGGCGTTTCATGGGCGTTTGCCTTGTATCCAGCCTGTAGATGCCATGAGCTTCGCAACTGTCGTATCGCCCCGTGATATGCAGCGTTTGACACGACGCTTTGCAGCACGCGCCCGTGCCAGTCTGTGTCTTTTGGTTTTGGATCCTTTCAACTACCGTCATCTTCGCTCTACTGAGGACAAGCGCATAAAGATCGGTTATCTATGCGCCAACTTTGGAGAACTAGCCATGATGCCTCTGTTGCAATTTCACAACCGTTCTCGTTTCTTTGTGATCTGTTACTCCCTGACTCCTTCCACTGGAACCAAATGGTGCACTCGATTTGAGTCAAGCATCGAAGGTGGCATCAAGGATCTCAGCCTCCTATCCTCTAGTGACGCCGCACGAATCATCAATTCGGATGGTGTTCAGATATTGTTTGGTCTCGATGGGCACACAGCAAACTCAAATAATGGGATTTTGGCTCTCCGACCAGCACCAATCCAGGCTGGTTTTGTTCTTGGCTTCTGTGCTACATGGGGGGCGGACTATATTGATTATCTTGTTGCAGATCGCATTGTACTTGGGCTTTCTTCCCAACAAATAGATGCCCCACACGACCCTGGTACGCAGCTCAATATTGACGAGCGAGTCCTTCTCCTCCCAAACTCATGCATTTTGAATGCACACGCCCTGGTGCACCCGGATCTTAGGTGGAAATCTAATGTAAACCGCAAAAATTTTGACCTTCCAGATGATGCATGGGTGTTTGCTTATCTTGGATCTTCCAGCAAGATAGACCCCATTATTTTTGGTGTATGGATGAGCATATTAAAACGAGTACCCAACTCGGTTCTCTGGCTATGTAATTTACCAGAACCAGCTATTCCGCACCTCATGAACGAGGCCTGCGATTACCAGATTGAGGAGAAACGTATTTGCTTTTCTCAGCGTGCTCCGGGGCACAAAAGCATACATCAGAGTGTCCTTGCCGACCTAATACTAGACACTCCTTGCTGTAATATGCTTGAATCCACTATTGACGCACTGTGGACTGGCACACCTGTTGTAACATTTCTTGGAAGCACGATTGCCACACGTGTCTCAGCGAGTCTATGTAATGCTGCTAATTGTCCTGAGCTTATTACGGAAAGCCTTGAAGACTATGAAAACCTTGCTGTTGAGCTGGCCGTCGATGGGGACAAGTATTTCTCCTTGCGTCAACGTCTTGAGGAGAGCCGGACTGGCACCTGGCAAGCGCCTTTGTTCAATTTCAAAGAAAATCTTGCACACTTCGAAGTAGGCTGTGAGGCAATTTGGGCTAGGGCACTCCTTCATAAGCCGCCAGCCAACACCACCGTTGTGGTATAATGGGGTTGTGTAAGCTCTTAGTAGGGCCCGGGTAGTACTAGTAACCGGCCCGGGGTAATTTTTTCGAATATGAAATTGACCCATCCTCCATGAGTCCTAATTAAGCTAAATTACCCTGCGAATCTTAATACTGCGTGGAGACTTCGAATCTTATAGGGGGTTAAGCGCAATTAGTCGGCGTTGATTTTGATTTTGCGCACAGCCACGCGCCAGCCGAATGGCGGGAAATTTTTGCTGAGGCGCAGGTTCCGTATGCTAAAATAATGGGCTGTGCGCAGTTTGGTACCATGGGCAGCCTCGCGCAGAGCAAGCAGCTGCGATGCGGTGCGACACTGCGATAAAACCCGGACCCCAAACGAAAATCGCCCGAGACGTATAAATTGAACCAGAATTGCGAAAAAATAATTTCCTAACGTTCCATATCTATATAGAGCTCTAAGGGAATTTCCGGTGTTTCAAATTGCTAGGCCGAAGCTCCGAGTCTTAGTTTGGCAATTAAATAGGGCGCTTGATTTACTTTTATTGCGACCTTTCTCCGGGCCTGTTGAACAGTACGATGAGAAGGGCCAGGTCCAGGTGTCACGGTTAGGGTAACATGCAAAACTTTGAAAACTAGGCTTTCGCCGCCTGCCAGTGCCAGCCTTGGCCAGAAATTCTACCACGATTGTGGCAACTTAACAAGCTTCATACTGCACCCTGGACTTGGGTTGGTCCCGTCTTGTGTTCTCCTGGAGGCACAACAATCACACGCGCACCAAGGTCGCCGGTTGTCACACGGTCAGGGTCTTTGCTGCATTTACTTGTGTGTTGTCGGCTGATCTGAGGGTAATTTCCGGTAGTGAATATCTCCACTCCCAGGTATTTTCCTGGAATTACATCATGATGCGCTGGACCCGGGGACTGGACGGCAGCGCCTCGGCAGACCTAAGGCTGAGCCCACGCGCGAGGCCCAAAGCCATCTCTGGCCTGCCAGTGGCTTCTGCAAGTTGACTCAGACGTTGCGTCTCTTCGTGCCAGTGCCAGTGGAACTCACTTGCACATGTACCCAGGGCAATTACCGTAGGTACTAATACAACTTATATATACAAGCAACTACAAGCCTGAGGGCCCCCACACGGCCCGGGCCGGGCCGGGCCGGGAGGGCCGGGCCAGGTTTGAGTCCGAGCGCCAGACCTTGAGTGGGCAGGCCCGGCCCGGCTACCCACAGTGACTGGCACTGGCACTGGCAGCCGCACCGTGACCGTCACCGTCACGGTCACGGTGACCGTGACCGTGACCGTGACTCGGACTGGCGGCACTGGCAGACATTTTGGAGTACTCTCGTGGGAATGACCCTAGAGGTAACGCGTGCGTGTACTTGTTGTGCCTGCGGAGGCAGCCATCGGCGCCGTGGGGTTCTGTTAGGCGCATTCTTATCCATACTGGCAGTAAGGTACCTACGGTA
>MDTG01279743.1_pt1 | contig 10416 bp, 10 predicted proteins | sample 811421 | NCBI WGS metagenome assembly MDTG01 (sample SAMN05326645, study PRJNA326480) | marine metagenome | isolation source: seawater | place: Pacific Ocean: South East | collected 2011
AACTGTGCCTTTAAGCGGGGGAGATGTCTATAAAAGACAAAGCGGGAGCCTAAGCTCCCGTTAAATATTACTTTATTTGCCTAAAATACGAGCAAGCTCATCATCGGCTGAGGTTTTGCCCCCTTTAATACCGGCTTCTGAAAGGCGCTTTTCTAAATCGCTGCTCGACTCTTCAGTGGCAAGTTCTTCCGCCGCTTGAAGTTCAGCAGTACGCATTTTCTGTTTATCTTGAATGCGAGATAACGATTCAGTCGCGGTTTTCATTTTACTGTTCGCGCCCATGTGGCGAGATGAAACCGCAACTTGTGCTTTTTGTACACTTTCAGTGGCTTTCACCATATCCACTTGCTGCTCTAAACGACGCAAGTTCGCTTTCGCTTGCTGGATATTCTGTGCCAATTGCTTCTCTGATTGTTGGAACTGATCAAGATACGCTTGCTCTTGCGCTTGTTCTTCTTTCAATTCAGACACCTTTTGAGCGCAATCAAGGGCTAACTGGCGATCGTTATCAATCGCTTTACGTGCATGCGCTTCGTATTCAGCAATGGATGAATTAAAGCTATCTACTTTTTGTTGAGACAACTTACATTTCGCTAAAATCTGCGTTCTTGCATGATCAGATTTACGTAACTCTTCTTTAGCTTCTCTGATTTCTTGCTCCAGAATACGGATAGCTTGGCTATCTACTACCGACTGTGCCGCTTCGTTGGCACCACCCTTTACTGCAGTAACTAATTTTTTCCAGACTGACATTCGCTTCTCCTTCGAAGTAAATATTAACTAAGGTGTGTTTCGTAGGCATCTAAAAATGATGCAACGTTCTGAAACAGTGTTTCTACTTCAATCACAATACTTTCTGACTTCGACTGTGCACTTAGGGCACCAAAGGCAACGTAATACTCTTCGTCACCAACAGTCGAAATGCCTACCGTGGTTAATGGGAACAGCATGTGGGTAGATAAAATCTCGTGATCTAAAGCCGCTTTGTCTTTCACTTCAGATGAAGCAAACAATAAGGTTTCTACTAAAATTTGCTCGCCGCTTATAGCTAGCCACGCGTCTATACCGTCTTGATTCGCAATGAGTAAACAGTTTTCCTCACGCGTCACCACAAAGTCATCGTGCCCTTTAAACAAAGATTCGATGCTCTCTAGATCCCAACTCATACAGTTCTCCTTTTCGATTGAAGCGATAATGTCGAATGCCACTGTAACCACAAATTACGCACTCGCCAATATTCTTGACTTGCAGTGTAGACCGATTATGCCATAATCGTCAACAACGAATGCGCTTTAAATGTGTAAATAAGTGTGTTTTTGTAAATCATACGTCACAAATGGGGTGTTAAATTGAGTGCTAAAAATGCATGGCGACAAACCGTAGCTCGACTCGTTAAGTCTGAAATGTCTGTGCGTGGAGTAAAATATCAAGCGCTCAGCCAGCGTTTAGCCGACATTGGTGTAGAACAAAGTGCTGATAATTTAAGAAACAAGGTGAATAAAGGCATTATGGGCGCAGATTTGTTAGTACAAATATTATACGTCCTTAAAGCGCGAGCAGTAGATGCGGCGTTAATCGAAGAAATCTTAACTGATCTTGACGATACAAACAGGTAAAATGCTTTATCGCAAAAAAGCTATGTAGTGAAAAATTCGCTCAGGAAGTCGATAGTAATCGACAAGCGAAAAAAAACCCGACAAGTGTCGGGTCTGAGATAAGGAATGTTAAGGGAGAACATCATCACTATCTGGGATGAATCTTAACCGTTTAAGGTTTTCTCTTCTATCTTTGTTTGATATTTAACCGTATTGGGTTCTATAAGTAGGTATAGTAAATTATACATGGCTACTTTAGGCTAATAAATATAAGAGGTTGGATGAGTTGGTGAAATTGCATTTCGGTTAGAATAACCACAGAATATGCAACTTAAATTTACTTAATATTCAACTTTCGTCTTAATTCTTTAGTTCAATTTTAGTGTTTTTAAATAGTACATATGAAATTATCAGATTATCGCTTCACACTTCCAGAACACCTTATTGCCAAGTACCCAACAGAAAATAGAACGGCAAGCCGTTTACTTCAGTTGAATGGTAAGTCGGGCGCTGTTACTCATTCTATGTTTAACGACATGCTGTCATTAGTAGAAGAGGGTGACCTTCTGGTATTTAATAACACCCGAGTAATTCCTGCGCGCCTGTTAGGTAAGAAAGAAACCGGCGGCCAAGTTGAAGTGCTTATTGAACGTATTTTAACCGAGCACACCGCGCTTGCGCATGTGCGAGCTAGTAAGGCACCAAAGCCTGGTACCCGCTTATTGCTAGAAGAGCATGTGAATATCACGGTCGAAGGACGTGATGATGCGTTGTTCTTACTGCGCTTCGACCATGAAGAAACAGCACTTTCGTTGTTAGAGCAGTATGGTCACATGCCATTGCCACCTTATATTGACCGCCCTGATGAATCTACCGATAAAGAGCGCTATCAAACGGTTTACAACGAAACGCCAGGGGCAGTTGCAGCGCCTACCGCGGGCTTACACTTTGATGACGATATGTTGGTCGCACTAAAAGCAAAAGGCATTAATTTAGCCTTTGTTACCTTGCATGTTGGTGCGGGTACTTTTCAGCCAGTGCGGGTGGAGAATATTGAAGAGCATAAAATGCATGCTGAGTATGCCGAGGTATCCCAAGAAGTGGTAGATGCTGTACTGGCAACCAAAGCAAAAGGTAAGCGGGTGATTGCGGTAGGGACTACATCGGTACGTTCATTAGAATCTGCGGCAAAAGCCAGTGCAGAGCAATCAAAAGAAAATAATGCAGCTGAAAGCCCCGTGATTGCGCCGTTTTATTCAGATACCGAAATTTTTATCTACCCAGGTTTTACCTTCAAAGTCGTCGACGCCATGTTCACTAATTTTCATTTGCCCGAATCGACACTAATGATGCTAATAAGTGCTTTTGCTGGCAGAGAAAATGTGATGAATGCTTATCAAGAAGCTATCGAAAATGAGTATCGATTCTTTAGCTATGGCGACAGTATGTTCATTGAAAAAGCCTGATTGAAAGCTATAACATCAGCGATATTTTAGGGAATAGGGCAGAGGATGACCGCCCTATTTCTTTATCTCAACGATAAACATGCGTATTGGGCATGATCTCAGAAGAATAACTGGTATAATCGCCCACAATTTCGTTTGACCCAGCGCCAGTGCGCGCACCTAATTGGGAACGCTTTACATGCAATTTGAGTTGTTGAAAACCGATGGTAAAGCCAGACGCGGACGTCTGGTTTTTGATCGTGGTGTGGTAGAAACCCCAGCATTTATGCCAGTGGGTACCTACGGCACAGTAAAAGGGATGACCCCTGAAGAATTAGAAGACAGTGGTGCACATATTTGCCTTGGCAATACGTTCCACTTAATGTTGCGTCCAGGTACTGGCGTTATCCGCCAGCACGGCGATTTGCATGACTTTATGCATTGGGACAAGCCAATCCTTACCGATTCAGGTGGTTTCCAAGTATTTAGTTTAGGTGATTTACGTAAAATTACCGAAGAAGGGGTAACCTTTCGCTCGCCAATTAACGGTGAGAAGATTTTACTTACGCCAGAAAAGTCGATGGAAGTGCAACGTGATCTTGGTTCCGACATTGTGATGATTTTCGATGAGTGCACGCCTTACCCTGCTACTGAGCAAGAAGCGCGAGTATCCATGGAAATGTCTCTTCGTTGGGCGAAGCGAAGCAAAGAATCTCATGGCGATAACCCTGCTGCTTTGTTTGGTATCATCCAAGGTGGTATGTATGAAGGTCTGCGTGATGTATCGCTAGCTGGGCTTGAAGCTATTGGCTTCGACGGATATGCCATTGGTGGCTTATCAGTTGGTGAGCCTAAAGAAGATATGATCCGCATTATCGATCATACCGCGCCGCAAATTCCAGAAGACAAACCTCGCTATTTAATGGGCGTGGGTAAGCCAGAAGATATCGTAGAAGCGGTGCGCCGTGGTATCGATATGTTCGATTGCGTTATGCCAACCCGTAATGCTAGAAACGGTCACTTATTTGTTACCGATGGCGTAGTAAAAATTCGTAATGCGGTCCACCGCAATGATACGTCGCCTCTTGATGAAAATTGTGACTGTTACACTTGTAAAAACTATTCTCGCTCTTATCTACATCATTTAGATAAGTGTAATGAGATTTTGGGTGCGCGTTTAAACACCATCCATAACCTTCGTTACTACCAACGTGTTATGCAAGGCCTTCGCGATGCTATTGAAGCAGATTCGTTGGACGATTTCGTACACACTTTTTATGAACAAAAAAATATGCCGGTTCCGGCACTATAACAACGAAAATAATTGGGGAATTTTATGAGCCTATTTATCTCAAGCGCACACGCGCAAGCTTCTGGTGGCGCTGCACAAGGCGGTGGCATCGAAATGATCATCATGTTGGCCGTATTCGGTTTAATCTTCTACTTCCTTCTTTATCGCCCTCAAGCGAAGCGTGTAAAAGAGCATAAAAACTTAGTTACCTCACTGGGTAAAGGCGATGAAGTGCTAACACAAGGTGGCATTGTTGGTCGTATTACCAAAGTGTCTGATGACAAGGATTTCATTGAAATCTCACTTAACGACACGAACAACATTGTTGTACAGAAGTCGTCTGTAACAGCTGTGTTGCCAAAAGGCACGATGAAGTCGCTGTAATTGACAAACGCCGGGGCCGGGACCTTCCCGGTACTGGCACGAAAGGAACTATCCAGTGCTAAATAAAAATTCAATCTGGAAAGTGCTAAGTACGCTTATTGTCATTGGACTATGCGCACTTTATGCACTTCCCAATATCTACGGTGAAGATCACGCAGTGCAGATTTCTGCAGGCCGTGATGCTGTTGTAACCGAGTCAATGGTAGGCCAAGTTGAGTCTACGTTGGCGGCTAAAGGTATTACCCCTAAGCGTATCGAATTCGAAGATGAGCAAATTCTCGTACGCATCTCAGATTCAGACACTCAATTAGTTGCCCGTGAAGCATTGGAAGATGCATTAGGTGACGATTATTTTGTGGCAATGAACCTTGCTCCAGATACGCCAGAATGGCTTGAAGGTTTAGGCGGTACGCCGATGAAGCTTGGTTTGGATTTACGTGGTGGTGTTCATTTCTTGATGGAAGTGGACATGACCGAAGTCATCACTAAGTCATTAGAAGATGCTGAAAGCGGATTCCGTACCTCTTTGCGTGAAGAAGGCATTCGTTATCGTGGTGTTACGCAAAAAGAAGACTACGTAGAAATCACCTTCCGTGATGAAGAAACGCTTGATAAAGCGGAGTTTTTCTTACGTAACCAGAATCGCGACCTTACGCTAAGCCAAACTGATGACCTAGTACTTCGTGCAGTATTTTCTGAAGCTAAACTTCAAGAGATTCGCGAGAATGCGGTTAAGCAAAACATTACGATTATTCGCAACCGTGTAAACCAGTTAGGTGTTGCTGAACCCTTGGTTCAAAAGCAAGGTGCCGATCGTATTGTGGTGCAACTTCCAGGTATTCAAGATACCGCCCGTGCGAAAGAAATTCTAAATGCCACAGCAACCTTAGAATTTAGAATGGTTGACCAGAAAAATGACGTGCGTGACGCTATCAGCGGTCGTGTTCCCGCGGGCTCTCAGGTTATTGAAGACCAGCAAGGTATTCCCCAGTTACTTGAAAAACGCATCATGCTTACGGGTAGTCATATTATCGATGCCAACAGTGGCGTGGATGAGTACGGTTTACCTAACGTTAATATTTCTCTCGATTCAGAGGGCGGCAATAAAATGTCTCGCTCGACCCGCGGCAACATTGGCAAGCCAATGGCTACGGTGTTTATTGAATATAAGTCAAATGGCGAGCGAAACAAAGACGACAAGCTTATCTTTGAAAAGCATGAGCAAGTTATCTCTGTTGCCACCATCCGTGCTCAGCTAGGCAGTAAATTTCAAATTACCGGCCTTGATTCTCCAAAAGAAGCCCGCGATTTAGCCTTACTACTTCGCGCTGGTGCATTGATTGCACCCATTCAAATTGTTGAAGAGCGCACGGTAGGGCCAAGTTTAGGTAAAGAGAATATTGAACTTGGTACGCAAGCGATTGTGTACGGTTTGTTAGCGGTTCTGGTATTTATGCTTATTTACTACAAAGCTTTTGGTATTGTGGCAAACATTGCACTTATCACGAACTTAGTGATGATTGTGGGCATTATGTCGATGATCCCTGGTGCTACGCTAACCTTACCAGGTATGGCAGGTATTGTACTTACCGTTGGTATGGCGGTAGATGCCAACGTGCTTATTTTCGAGCGAATTCGAGAAGAGTTGCGTGATGGAAGGAGCCCTCAACAGGCCATTCATCATGGCTATGACAGCGCGTTCTCTACCATTTTAGATGCTAACATCACCACATTCATTGCGGGTCTTATTCTGTTCGCGGTAGGAACCGGTCCAATTAAAGGCTTCTCTATTACGCTTATGATTGGTATTGCTACCTCTATGTTTACTGCTATTTTACTGACACGCGTTATCGTTAACGCAGTGTGGGGCGGTCGACGTAATGTACAGAAATTAGCGATATAGGAGCAGAACATGCAATTATTAAAGTTATCTGAAACCATTAATTTCATGCGTCTGCGTGTGCCAGCGATGGTGCTATCTACCCTTCTTATTTTAGGCTCGTTCGTCTCTTTGGGCGTGAACAGTCTTAATTGGGGATTAGATTTCACCGGCGGAACGCTAATTGAAGTGGGTTACGAAGATTCGGCAAACCTAGAGTCGATTCGTACGTTACTTAACAACGCGGAATTCGAAGACGCTATTGTACAAAACTTTGGCAGCAGCCAAGAGGTGCTTATTCGTATTGCACCTCGTGACGGTGTTAAAGCGGCCACCATTGGTGAGCAAGTATTAGCTGCGTTACGTGCCGACGGCACTGCGGTTGATATGCGTCGTATTGAGTTCGTAGGCCCAAACGTTGGCGAAGAGCTTACTGAACAGGGCGGCTTAGCCATGTTGGTGGCGCTAATTTGTATATTAGTTTATGTTGCCATGCGTTTTGAATGGCGGTTCGCGCTAGGTTCGGTATCGGCCCTTGCTCATGATGTTATTCTGACCTTGGGGTTATTTTCGATACTTCAAATTGAATTTGATTTAACGGTACTTGCAGCGGTATTAGCGGTAATCGGTTACTCGCTTAACGATACCATTGTTGTATCCGATCGTATTCGTGAAAACTTCCGTAAAATTCGCAAAGGCGAGCCTATTGATATTATCAATATCTCCCTTACGCAAACCTTGAACCGTACCATTATCACATCATTAACCACGGTACTGGTATTGGTTGCACTGTTTTATAAAGGCGGCGCGCTAATTCACGGGTTTGCTACTGCACTATTGTTTGGTGTGGTTGTGGGTACCTATTCTTCAGTTTATATTGCCAGCTCGGTTGCACTAGCACTGGGTATCAGCAAAGAAGATTTGATGCCACCTCAGGTGGAAAAAGAAGGTGCTGATTTAGATCCTATGCCGTAATCATTGACGCTAGGTATTGCCAGACACGAAAAAGCTAGTCAGTTACTGACTAGCTTTTTTTTTGCCTCCGCCCTGTCTCTGCTATACAGAAGGTAGGGGGATTACATCTATCTTTTCAATTTGAAATTTATCATTAAGTATTACATCCAAATTTTCACCTTTAGATTATAATTTAGACGTTTCCAACTTGTTATGAATAGAGTTCGATAGTGTATTAATAACAAGGTTTGGCGTATTGCGTACTCTTTTCTAAGTCTGTGGCTGCTAATCAGAGCTAAATGCTTATTGTCTCTTCTGAGTGATTAATGGATGAAATTTTTAACCGGATTTTTGGTTGCATTGCTTACCCCACTTTGTGCGGTCTCGCAGACAATAGATAGCAATCATCTAGCGTTAGACGCGTTGATGGATTTAGATGTGCAACTGTCTACGGTTACTCGCCGGTTAAGGGTTGCAGAGGAAAATGCTGCATCGATATATGTTCTCCCTGGCGATGAAATAACGCGTTCGGGTGTAACTTCTATTCCCCAAGCTCTGTCACTTGTACCAGGAGTACAGGTTCGGAAAATCGACAACAACAACTGGGCTATTACATTACGCGCGGTTGCTGGACGTTTTTCTAGCCGCATGTTGGTGCTTGTCAACGGACAGAGTATTTACGATGCAGTTGACGGTGGAGTCAACTGGGAAGCGCTTAATATTCCGTTGCATGATATTGAGCGAATTGAAGTGGTTAGAAGCAATGGTGGATTGTCTTGGGGAAATAATGCCACTAACGGTGTGGTAAATATTATTACTAAACATAGTGAAGATACCCGAGGCTTGCTAAGTAAGTTAGAAGTAGGTAACGAGCTGACGAACGCCTCCATTCGCTTTGGTAAAGATCTCGACGCTTTAGGGTCGTTTAGGGCCTATGCGTTTACTAAAAACCTCCGCGCATCAAACAATGCTCATTTCTCTATTTCGCCCAATGATAATAACCACACTCAAGGGGTTGGTACGCGCTTCGACCTTAATTTAAGTGACAGTGTGTTCGTCTTGGTGCAGGGAGAATATCAAAATATAGACATAAGAAATGTGGTGTTGGCGCCTGATTTAGTCACAAACGTTACTCAATTTAACGAAGATGTAGAGACAAGAGATTTATTTAATTTTGCGGTTCGTCTTGATCACATTATCGATAACAATACCAGCCAAGTTTTCCAGTTAACCTACAACAACGAAGAGTACGATTCATTTTATTTCGAAGATAAACAAGAAGATGTCAGTATTGATTATTTGATAAGCTCACAAATCAACGCGTTTCAGTTCGACTTTGGGTTAAATTACCGGCGTATCGATTTAACACTGACAAGTAATGATTATCTCACCTCATTAAATAATTTAGATAGTCTGCAGTATTACAGTGCTTTCTTGCAGGCTCAATACGAACATCTCCCTAGCCAAATTAGCGTTAGCGTAGGAAGCAAAGTTGAGCGAAATAGTGCCATAGGTTGGCAGCATCAACCCTCCGTTAAGATAATCTGGAAACTAAACGAGTTGTCTAATATTTGGGCATCGATATCAAAAGGTAGCCGCTTTCCATCGTTTACTGAAATGGATCTATCTTTCCGCGCTGCCGGTATCCCCTTCGGCAATATTATATTAGCGCAAATCATTCAAGGTAATAGCGATATACAAGCTGAGCAGTCAGTGTCGAAGGAGATTGGCTATCGCTACAACGCGAAGCAATTCAATGTCGACTTATCATTGTTTAAAACCGATGCCGAAAATGTTCTTACCACTGACGTTGCGATAATTCCACCTACATCATTTATTCAGACATTTGTTTCTGATGGCAGCCTTAATACTTATGGGGGCGAAATATTTGTAGATTGGCAAGTCGCTTCTTGGGTCAATACTGAGCTTAGTTATAGTTTTGCGAACTTAGATTATGATCTTGCAGAAAATTTACAATCACCAACGGGCGAAAATTCTAAAGTTGAGCAGTGGTTGTTTAAAACCAGTTTGCAGGTTAATGATGCCCACTCACTATTTACTACCGTTCGCTGGGAGAAGGGAGAAGCTTATAGTACCGACAATTACTATGCCTTAGATGTGTCGTGGCAATGGCAAGTGTCGGAGAGCCTACAGTTCAGTGCGACTGGAAATAATTTGTTTATTAGCGATAGGGTTGAGTACGCAAATACACGCCAACTTTTTGTTGTTCCTTCGTTTATTGAACCTTCTTTTGTAATCAATTTTAGCTACTTTTTTGAGTAAATATCGATGAATAATTACATCAAAATAGTATTAGCCATTTTTATAAGCGCACTGTTATTTGGTGAGGCACATGCTCGTTCAAGCAACAGAGAAAATGCAATTAAAGCGGGGTTTATCTATAACTTCGCACTTTACAGTACCGGTGAGTGGTTTGACCCTACCGCGAGTAATTCCTATAGAATATGCAGCAATGATCCTGATTTTGTAAATGCAGTTAAAATTACGCTCGTAAATCAGAAGGTGAAAGGAAAGCCTGTTGTAGCTACTTATATAGACCACCCTGAGGCGGGGTGTCACTCGCTGTTTATTGTAGAGAACAATCAGTATAAGCCAGTCTCACTCGATAGTGTTGAGTTCACCAGTACTATGATTATTTCAGAATCTAAAAATACTGCTCAGTGGTCAGGACATATAAATTTATTCAAAACGGGCGGGAAAATACGTTTTGAAATAGCACCTAAGAGACTTGAGAGGTCGAGTATCGTCCTAAGTTCCAAGGTAATGAGGTTGGGACGAGTGGTCGACACGCCGCGAGTGCCTTGGTGAATATGTTTCTTAAAAAGCGTTCACTATTATTTAGATTAA
>MDTG01332495.1_pt1 | contig 10416 bp, 10 predicted proteins | sample 811421 | NCBI WGS metagenome assembly MDTG01 (sample SAMN05326645, study PRJNA326480) | marine metagenome | isolation source: seawater | place: Pacific Ocean: South East | collected 2011
AATATCAATGAAGGTGTGAAGCTTATTTTTCTAAGGCTTCGGCAATAGAACGTTGCTTTTCTGTGCCCCAATTAACTAAGCTTTTAATAATTGGCATTCCTGATTTTCCAAAAGAGGTGAGAGAGTATTCGACATGTGGGGGGACGACTTCAAAAACCTTTCTGCGAACTAATCCGTCTCGTTCCATTTCCTTTAGTTGTTTGGATAGCATCTGTTGAGTTATTCCTCCGATTGCTCTACGCAGTTCTCCGAAGCGCATACTTCTATCTGCTAATAGGTGCATAATCACGAGTTTCCATTTTTCACCAATCAGGCTTAGCGGATTCATCGTATGAAGCAAATCCTACTTCAAAAAATAGATGCTTGTTTTAGTTTAGCTCGTCAGTTTAATGAATTTGTACAAGAAGCAAGAAAATGAGTGAAAATAGAAACTGTGGCTGTGGACGATCACCAACAGGGATGTGCATAGGATGTCACTCTCTGGGTGAGGACGAATATGAAAAATCGTTGGAAAAGTGGAAAGAACGGAAAAAAAGATTAATGGAGTTTTAAATGGGACTACTTGTTGAAGGTGTTTGGAGAACTGATTGGTATGATACGAAAAGCACTGGGGGCGAATTCGTAAGAGGAGAGACTCAGTTTAGGAAATGGATCGGAATAGATGCCGGCTTCGAGGCGGAGCCCGATAGATATCATCTCTATGTTTCTTTGGCTTGTCCTTGGGCGCATAGAGCATTGATATTTAGGAAGCTAAAGGGATTAGACGATGTGATTAGTGTTTCCCTAGTGGCAGCAGAAATGTTGGAAAATGGGTGGGAGATTGATGATCAACTTGGTCGTAAATTACAATATGAGTCGAGTCCTATAGAAGGTATTAAGTATCTGCGAGAAGTATATACGGAGGCAAAATCAGATTACACTGGGAGAGTAACTGTCCCTGTCTTGTGGGATAAGAAGCTGTCAAGGATAGTCAGTAACGAGTCATCAGACATAATCCGTATGTTGAATAGTGCTTTTGAAAAATATTCTTCTAAAGGGTATGATTTTTTTCCTGAGCAAGATCGGGGTGAAATAGAACGGATTAATGCAGAAATCTATAGCCAGCTAAACAATGGTGTTTACAGGGCAGGTTTTGCAACATCTCAAGAGGCATATGAAAAGGCCTACCACGACATCTTTGATTGCCTAGATAGATTAGAAGTACTGTTAGGGACTAGAAGGTATTTGTTAGGGGAACGGTTGTCTGAGGCCGATTGGAGATTGTTCACTACATTAATTAGGTTTGATGTGGTCTATTACTCACATTTCAAGGCAAATAAGAAGCGGATCGAAGAATACTTCAACTTATCTAACTATGTTAGAGAGCTATATCAATATGAAGGTGTCTCAGAGACGGTCGATTTTGATCAGATTAAAAAACACTACTACTATAGTCATCAAACTATCAACCCAAGTCGAGTAATTCCCGTTGGTCCATTGGTCGATTTTGAGGCTCAGCACAATAGAAAGGAAATCCTTCCCTAATGCAGAGATCAATTGAAAAGATTCTGAAAAGTAAGATAGCTACTGATGGGGCAGGGGTAAAAATAAATAGAAACATAGTGGGTGAGGATCTTACGTTTTTCGATCCTTTCTTAATGCTGGATGAAATTTACTCCGATGATCCAGCTGACTATATTGGAGGTTTCCCCGAACATCCGCACAGGGGGTTTGAGACAGTGACCTATATGCTCGACGGCAAGATGCGTCATTCTGATCATCTTGGAAATGAAGGTACGTTAGGACCTGGTGGGATGCAATGGATGACTGCTGGTCGAGGGGTCCTTCATTCCGAAATGCCGATGCAGGAATCTGGGCGATTACACGGCTTTCAACTTTGGATCAATTTATCTGCTTCGGAAAAAATGACAAACCCTAATTATCAGGATATTCCGCAAGACCTTATTCCGGTGATAGAAAGCCCAGAAAAATTTTCGGTAAAAATATTAGCGGGTGATTTTTTATCAGAAGGAAAGAGTGTGAGAGGTCCAGTATATGGCATCAATGTGGAACCTGATATATTTGACGTACATATTAAAGCCCATACATTAGAAATACCAACTAAAGTAGAAAAAAAGATCCTAATCTACGTTTATGAGGGTTGTGTGGGCGTAGCTGGAAAGAATGTTAAAAGTCAAGAAATGGGTGTGCTTTCAAGTGGGGACTCGGTTGTGTTCACTTCCAAAGTAGGCTCTAAGTTTTTGTTTTTATCTGCTCTCCCCCTAGGGGAACCCATAGCATCATGGGGGCCTTTTGTAATGAATACTTTTGATGAAGTGAGAGAAGCAATAGAGGATTTTAAAAGTGGTAAATTAATAGGGTGATTTTCTTAGAAATTTCCCAATAGCTTTTTTCTCTCGATTATTTATTTCCAGTTAGGTATCTGTATGGTTAACCGTGCTAAGGTTGTTTTGAGCTATTCTCTGTGAACGAATAGAATCAATATGCTGGCCTTATGTTCAGTATTTGCTAGATTTAGATTCTCTATAAAATTAGGGGAGGGCGATGTTCTCAATCAGATATTATGGGTGGCCAATGGTTGGCTTAGGGTTCCTTTTCTATGGTCTTGGGATTGCTCCGGCGTATTATAGTTGGGGTTTTTTTGCACCGGAGATAATAGCCGATCTTCATCTAACGCGGCAGCAAGTAGGAGAGATATTTGGTGCATTTGCGTTGATGTTATCTATAAGTAGCTTGGTTTCATCCAACTTAATTAACCGATGGGGTGTCCGCGTGACGGTAACATTAGGAGCCGTGCTTGCGTCGATTGGTTGGTTTCTTGTTAGCCAGGCGAATTCGGTGTCCCAACTTTATATTAGCTATGCGCTTATTGGTGGTCTAGGTATCGGTCTCTCTACTCTGATACCAGCGCAAACTTTGGCCGTGTTTTGGTTTCGTCGTTATCGCGCGCGAGCTACTGCGATCATATTTTTTGGGGCAGCGTTTTTTGGAGCCATCGTGACTCCTATAGATGCTTACATTCTGACTGTTGCTGATTGGAGAATAGCTTGGCTTTATATATCCTTGGTTTCACTTCTAGTCGCAATAGTTTGTGCGTTGTTTTTGCGCGATAAACCTGAGGATGTTGGCCAACAATGTGACGGAGACTCAATAGAGGACAAAAAGCTCTTTGAACCTATTATATCTGAGGGCAAAGAGAGGTCTATGACCGTAAGACAAGCCATCTTTACCCCTCAGTTTTTTTTCGCTACCTTTGCTGATGTAGCAAATGCTGTTCCTTGGCGCATTATTACAGCGCACGGGAGGTTGCATATGGAGAGCTTAGGTTTCGCCCCCTCGCTAGCGGCAGCAATATTGGGCGTGAGAGTAGGGGTGAGTGGGTTTGGTCGCTTAATGGGTTCTCTGGGAGACTTTGTCTCTCCTAGGTACATTATGGCGCTGGCGTTGCTATTTACAGCTACTGGCGTCGGAGGATTTTGGTTCGCCAAGACAAGTTTTGTCGCCTATGCTTGTGTCGCTTTGATGGGGGTGGGGTATGGGGCCGCATTTACTACTATTCCAGTAATTTTCGGAAATTTATTTGGACGAGAGGCTTTTGTTGGTATTGCTGGCTTTCGTGTTGCGATAACTGGATTAGTCGGTTTTTATGGCGTGAGTTGGGCGGGTGCAGTTGCTGATCGCTCAGGTAATTATGACCGGGTGCTGGTGATCTTAGCCTTTATATGTACCGTGGCCTCCATTTTAATACTTCTTTGTAAAAAGTCGAAGCTTGAGGAATAACATGTTGCGACAGCTTTTCTAAACGGTACTCTCCGGCTCACTTTGGTCAAGCGACCTATTTTTAATCCATGAACAGCCCTCTCACAGTTTGCTAATTACTTCGTTTCCAAATTCGCGTATGAGTTGCCGTCCATCTGTTCCACATACATTGAGGGCGATGTTTGTGACACCAGCGTCCTCTAATTGCCTGATTCTATCTCTTACTTCCCCAGCTTCCCCCGTCAGAGTCGATGCTTTTATGAGCTCCGGTGATAAGTATTTTTCTTCGCCCTCTTGCAAAAAAATTAAATGCCCCTCGTGCATTTCTTGGTATCTTTTTTTCATAGGTGTTTTCATCTTCATTATATGTTGGTCAAAATATTTTTTTGCTTTCTTAGCAAATTGTGGTGGTGAAAACGGTCCTACACTCATATTTTCAGAAGACCAATTGGTATGAAGCATCAGTATAGCGAATGGTCCGACTTGTTGAATTACCCTAGGTGACATAATGTCTTCACCTGGACGTAAAATACAGCCAGAAGTTAAATTGGTCGTGTAGACTGCCTCGAGCGAGCGGTCAAACGACTTCGCGGCTTTCTTGATAGTTTTTACGCCATTTGAAATATGGTCAGCATCCAGCCCAATAGTTACCCATCCGTCTGCAATTTCTCCCACAAGCTCTAATGCTTTTGGACCATTAGATGCCATATGGATTGGAATATTATCTTTTACGTTTATGTAGCCGCCGGTTGGGTTCAAGAAACGGATGCTGCGAACTAATTTACCTTCTTGGTATTTTGTTTCCTTGCCCGATATTAGTTTGCGTATTACCCCAACCTCTTCTTTCATGGTTTTCAGTTTTATGGGTGGCATTCCCATTACATTTCTCCCCGTGAATCCTGTGCCTACGCCAAGAATAGTTCTACCTGGTGCCAATTCATTTATCGTGGCAATGGAATGTGCCGTTACTGGTGCAATTCGATTTCCCAAAATCGACACTAGAGTTCCTATTTTTAGATAACGGGTATGTTCTGCGGCAAGGGCCATTGCTGCATACACATCGCTATAGCACATTTGGGAATCGTAAAACCAAGCATGCGAAAAGCCATAATCTTCAGCTAACTTAGCATCATGATAGGCCCTTATATAGGATGGGAAAGTAATGCCAAAGTCCATAGTGTCTCTCCAATATTTTATCTTTTTTCAGAGGATGCAGAAATTATAGCAGGCGAGAAATAAAAATGTCGTGGGGGAGATCTCTTTAAACTCAGTTAAAAGCCTGTTCTAATCTGCCTCTCTTGACACCAAATTTCATTACGCCACCGATAATAGTTAAGTTTATTATGTTGGCAGCGATACCTGCTAGAAAGCCAGTGCTGTAATTATTTAATAGCGCATAAATTCTTCCGGCTATTTCTGGTCCGAGAGCCATCCCAACCGCACCGAAGAAAACTACTAATCCCACCTTGAAACCCAACCCTTCTGCTGGAAGATATTCTCTGAGTATGACGGGATAACAAGGGAGTATTCCCCCAAAACCGATTCCAAATATTACTCCTGCTAAATATAAAAATGCTAATCCGTCAGAAATGGTAAGACCAATCAGGCCAATCGCTTGAAGAGACGATGCAGTAAAAAGAGTCTTAAGGCCGCCTATGCGATCGCAGATAAAACCCCACATAATCCGGGCTACTACTGAAGAGGTCATAAGGGCCGATAATAAAATTGCACCCTCCTCTACACTAAAACCAATACTCTTAGCATAATTAGGAAGGTGGACCATAGGCATAGACATCGCTATGCAACAGCCCACTACTGCCGTGCATAAAAGACAAACAAATAGATGAACTGGGACTACAAGTAATTTAATTTGAGCCTTTTCATCATTCGCGCTGACAGATTCCACGCTCTCGGGAGGTCTATTTTCTCTTAAAAGGAAACACATTGGGATCATTGTAATTAAAGCGAATAGTGCGAAAGCTCGATAGCAAGAAGAGAAACCGTATTGAGCATTCCACCAGAAAAATATTGGTGGCCATACCGCGCCCCCTAGAGCATTTCCAGCACCAACTACAGCTGAGGCAATACCCCTGCGCTCCTTGAACCAAAGCATCGTATTTGAGAGTAGAGGTGCAACTAAGGCCGCGTTACCAAGAGCGCCTAGCAAAAGCCCATATACTATTACTATTACATTAAAATCTTTAATTTCTGAAATTAAGTAACAACCTGCGGCAATCGATAAACTGCCTAAAATAGCAGGTCCGAAAGGTCCATTTTTATCGGCCACCCAGCCCATCAGTATTCCCCCTATCCCCATTCCTACCATTGCTGCGCCGTAGGGTAAAGAGGCTGATTCAGACGATATTCCTAATTCGGTTACTTGAGGAACAATGGCGATGGCCACGAGATAAAAAATCCCCGAGCCAATGGTAGCTAATCCCAAAGAGCTAAAGGCAACGACCCACGCGTAAGCTGAATCAACTTGATATATTTTTTTCTTCAAAGGACACTCAGCTTCGCTTATTAATTAGGAGTCACTCTATCATGTATCCCACTAACATTGAATTCGAGAAACCTAGACCCAGTAGATTGTTTTTGATTAGATTATGTAAGTGCTACTGTCTTGGGTTTGTGCCATTAACAGCAACAACATAAAGATCCGAAAAAAGACATATTCGCTTCATAAGGAGATGCGAGTATTGATTAGTTCAGGAACTCTTCGTGTTTTAAGTTATTCCTTGGAATTTGGAATGGTTTCTTCCAACTTGCTCCATGCTTTAGAACTCTAAATTTATTGGTTAACATTCCCGCTTTCTCTAATGCAGATTGCAGCTTTCTGGGTGGCTCATCCATCTTTTCTAAAGTGAGTTTAAAGGTGCCCCAATGAATGGCTAAGGCATATTCTGAACCGAGATCTTGAAAGACCTTAACAGCCTCGGTGGGATTGATATGGGAGGATTTCATGAAATTCCGTGGTTCGTAGGCTCCTATCGGTATGGCGGCGAGGGTAGGTTTCCCTAGTTTTTGCGCAGTTAACTTGAAGTCTTGTGAATAGCCGGTGTCACCCGCAAAGTAAAATGAGAAATCAGACCACCTCACCATCCATCCCGCCCAAAGGGTTTTATTACGATCGAACGGTGTACGTTTAGACCAATGTTTCACTGGAGTGGGTTGAATGTTGGCATCAGAGAAATCAATGGCCTGCCACCAGTCTAGCTCTTCAACCGACTGCACCCCCCATTTTTTTAAAAGGCCTTTAAGTCCCAAAGGAACCAGATATTTTATTCCGGGCTGTAGTTCAACTAGTTTTTTTATGCTCTTCTCGTCTAGGTGATCGTAATGATTATGACTGATAAGAACCACGTCAACTTCTGGTAAGTCAGATATTTTAAATGGAACAGGCGTTACCCGTTTTGGCCCAAAAAAGTGAAAAGGCGACGCCCTATGGTAAAATTGGGGGTCAGTTAATATTGTTAAGTCATTATAATTTAGCAAAATTGTTGAGTGACCAACCCAAATGACATTATTTTGGAAATCATTCAGTTTGTCTCTCGAGTTCATCTCTATTGGAAAACCCTTGGTCTCGGATATATCCTTATCACGTGTGAAGTAGTCAAAGGCGAAACTAGAAAACTCTTTGAAGGTTTCTTTGTCTTCAATGCCACTCAAATTTTGGAAGCGTTTAGTGTTCTGGTTAAAATTGGAAGAGTCATAATATGAGCCTTTGCCAGAGCAAGCGGAATTAGAGAGCATTAAGAGCAACCCTAAGCATACAAACTTTGGTGACTTCGAGTTACTAAAAGAAATAGAGGGTCGTAATTTACCCAGCATTGTTAAATTCCGAAAATTAGCTTAAAGACGATGATGGAAATATCTAGTTCCGCCAGCATCCTTATCATAAAATTAGTTTAAAACTTTTTCCAAACTTATTTGTGTTAGTTTTGTGATTGGCTTTTTTCTTAATTTTTGATGGAAAAGATAATAGTAGACTCAATCAGTTTGTTGTAATCGACAAATAATTTTTTGGCAACAGGTATAAAGAATCCGAATTAAACATCAATTAGAAGCGGAAGGGTTTAAATCAGTCTAAACCTAATCAACGTTACAATCGTGTAACTTCAATAGGTTTTTAATTCACTGCTGGCGCGAGTTGGTGAGACTCGCATTTTATCTAGGTGCAAATCAGCTTTCGGAGTATTCTTATGCTAAAGAAAGGGTTACGTTTGCCGCCATATTCGGAATCTGAGACTACTGAATTTATTCAAATGGCGCTTTCCGATGACGTTCCGTTCCGAAGTATAATGGCCCACTTTGGCATAGAAGAACAACAAGTCAAAGAAATAATGAGGGCGTCTATCTCCAAGAAGGGCTATATTCGTTGGAGAAAACGGGTTAAAAGACTAACGAAGAGAAGACATTGCTACAAGTAGTGAAACAGTATAGCGGGCTCACCTTAGGGATTTTATAAGTATATCTTGATGTAAGTTCTATAAAGTAGTTTCGGCGAAGAAATAGCTGACGATTTCAAAACCTGAAATCGCCAGCCTTCCCAAATCAAGAAATCAATTTTTCTACTCGACCTTGGTTAGACGCGATCTTCTTTTGATTTTCTTCTATTCCTTTGCGTCTTGCCAAAATTCCGGCAGAATTCTTCTCAATAGTCGCCCTATTTTTGGAGGCAGTTCTGAGTAGACCGAGTATTGTCGACGCGTTTCCCTTGGCAACTTTAAGGATTTTTCCTAGCCGATCCTTATTGCGGGCGATTCTTCGGGCATTTGTTGCGGGCGTAGCGGTCTTCGGCGATAAACCAGCAGCTAGTATTTTAGAATTTAAAGCGAGGTTCTTACTATTGAAGGAAACAATGCCTTCGTTAGATTTCATAATTTTGGAGTTTATTTCAATCAGTTTAGCATTTACTTCTGCCATCATCTTATTGACTTCCAAAACTGAAGCATTTAATGCCGCTCGGTGTTCTAGATAATCTATTGAAGCTTCGTTGAGACAGGATTCCACGTAATTTTTTTGCACATCAGTTTCCGTATTTAAACTCGACAAGATAGTTTTCCGATTTCTGAAAATATCATCTGTATTTTGGTTGGCTAGCTGCCTGTTGCCCATGAAAGCGGCGGTATAATTTTTTAAAATAAGAGCTCTATTTTCTTCGATACTAGAGCGTGTAGAGTAAGCATGAGTTTTATTCGCAGTCACCTGACACTCAAGTCCAAAAACTGCTTTTCTGTTTCTCATTATGTTCTTTCTGTTAGATTTAGCGGTTGCCATTTTAAATTCTCCTTGTCTTAGATGTAGTTGCTTCAAGCACCTGATTTGAACTTTATCGTTCTTCCTTCCCAGTTAAGAAAATCAAGTCAAACCTGCGAGAATTCACGTAGCATCTTGAGCTTTTTCTAATTCTAGGACCCTTTAGCTATGAATTAAACGCGAATTATTCTTATTTGTCCACAATTCAGACTATTTTCCATCGTGTCAAGTGTAGGATGTCGTAGTTCGCTGAGTTTTGAAAAATCAAAAGTGTTTACGCTAGTTCTCCGTAGTGCTGAGTAACCAAATTAGTAGAGCCGTAACTAGCAGTAGAGGTGCTAGTGCTGCTCGAATCTTGTATTTAACCAAAATAGCGAATAGTCCTAGCCAAATTACTGTGATGAGTCCTAAAAATACCATTATTAACTTTCGCTGTTGGTGTCTACGTAAATAAAGCATCTTAAGGACATTTGAATATTATCCTTCAGAAAATCATGTTTAGGAGGTTCTTCTTTTTTTTTCAACTTTCGACAGCTGATCAGTATTAAAATGGGCCTTATGGCGGGGTCCTCGTCCGAGCGCTAGCTCGGGCACCATAATGTCAAATTCCCCTGCGACATTTTCTGGATCTGAAAAATAGCCTAACCCGTAAGAGCCTTGCGTATATCCCACAAGCTCTTGGAGCTCTTCATCGAGGGTTTTGGCAATGTGTGGGGGGCACGAGAGAAACTGATTTTCTTGTTGTCTAAGCCATGCGAGGCAATAAGTGAGATTCAATCCTGTTCGAGGCTTATCAGATATATTCTTTCCACCTCCATGTAATACCGACCCTGTATATAATAGTACGGAGCCCTTGGTCATTTCTATTGTATCAGTTTCGCCCATCTCTGCTTGCCTATCCCAAGCCCATTTTTGAGAACCCGGAATTAAATTTGTTCCCCCGTTTGTACTATTAAATTCTGAAATGGCCCAAAGTGTGTTGAACTGAGGTTCAATTTCTTTTGGTATGTGAGTTCCCCAGGCGAATCGATCTCGATGTATTAATTGGGCCTCAGAGCCAGGATAAATGGTAGTCGCCTGAGTGAGATGTAAGGTGATTTTTTCTGTGTATTTTGCGAGAAATTTTCTAGCTAGGTAAAGGATTCGCTTGTCCATTATGAGGTTCCGGCAACTGGGAGTTCGTGCAATCAGCGCGCCAGTTCTCCGTGTTTTCCTGCCGGTGAAATCGTCTCTACCATAGGGAGAAGCGATAAGATAAGATTGAAGTTCGGATTCGAATTTTTCTATCGTTTTTTTTTCTGCAGCGTTGATTAAAACAGCAGCCCCATCATCTAAAATAGCTTGGAGAATTTTATCCAATTCGGTGTCCGGTTCGAAATACTGTATTGACATCGTTCT
>MDTG01357798.1_pt1 | contig 10416 bp, 10 predicted proteins | sample 811421 | NCBI WGS metagenome assembly MDTG01 (sample SAMN05326645, study PRJNA326480) | marine metagenome | isolation source: seawater | place: Pacific Ocean: South East | collected 2011
ATCAACAAGAGAAAGCTTTTAAACACGCAGCAGAATTATTATCTTGTCGATATAAACATATTAAAGTTTATAATGTTACTAGAGGGGGAAAATTTAACTTTTTCCCAAGAAAGAATATAGAATCCTTTTTTTAAAATCTTAATTTTGAACTAATTTATGAACGATAATTTTGTTGAAGAAAATAATTCTGTTAATTTATATTTATTAATTAAAATAATTCTAAGAAATACAAAATTTATTTTTCTTTTTTCACTTTTTGCTTGTCTACTAGGGATTTCAGTTTCTCTTTTTATTCAAAATACTTACCTTAGTTCAAGCCTTATAAAGTTAAAGGTTTTATCTAATAATTCAAGCATGTCCTTACCTCAGTCATCTGGACTTCTAGGTGGTTTTTTGAATTCTGGAAGTGATAATAATAATTTTAAACAAATCATTGTATCCAGAGATTTTTTCAATGAAATTTATAATGAACCATATTTTCTTGAACAATTAGAAGCTGCAGAAAGTTATAATTCTTCAAAAAGAATCCTCAGTTTCAAAGAATCTATTTATGATTCAAAAAAAAATGAATGGCTCAATGAAAAGCCTTCATTCTTAGACTCACATAAAAACTTTCTCAAAAATCATCTTTTTTTTGAAGAGGATGAAGATAACATTCTAGAAGTATCAATAAAGCATATGTCTCCTTATGTTGCAGAAAATTGGATGAATCTTGTTTTAAAAAAAGTTGATGAATACCAAAAAAAGAGAGACAGAAAAGAGCTGCTCACAAGCATCTCTTTCTTACAGGAAGAATTCTCTAAAAGTTCTTTCGCTGAAATAAGAAATTCTTTAACGTCCTTAATTGGAAAGAAATATGAAGATCTTGCCCTAATTAATTCTTCTGACTATTACTCTTTTGAAGTGATTGATTCTCCCTTTATTCCTATAAATATTTTTTCACCAAATCGAATTCTGATTGCAATTCTAAGTTTATTTCTGGGTTTTTTCTTGTCTGTTTTTTTCATTTTTTCTTTGGCTGTTTTAAGACCAGAAAATCATCAATCAGAAATTTTTAAATTTATAATCACAAAATAATGTCTTTGAAGAGCCCAACTAAGAGGCAAAATACATCAGTTTTGATGTTGGTTTTATTATCAAGTATCTTTTTTAATGCATCAAATCCACTTATTAGATTATTTATATTATCCGTATGGGCTTTTTTGCCTTTATATCATTTATTAGCGACCCAAAAATATAACAAGCTTTCTGTTACGAAAAATGAAATGTTCCTTTTAATTTATGGCATTTTTTGGACCAATGTATTCATATTTTCGACTTTGAAAAATATCGATTCATTTGCAATAAATTTTCAAAAAGCTAATGTTGAATCCTATACTCCATTCCTATTCATTTTTCAGACTTTTATAATTATTCATTTCAGTAAACTGAAAATAAATGATCCGAGTAATTTTTTATATTATTTTTTCTTAACAATAACTTTGATATTTTCTTTGGATCTGTTTTATAGATACTTTCTTGAACCAGATTGTTTCCTGAATTACTGGTGTAGAACAGACGCTAAAAAAGTTGGTTTTTTTTCAACTACTAACGTAACAGGTATGCTACTTGGATATTTAATCATTGCTTCAACATACTTAAACTTTGCAAAAAGAAGATTATTTATGATTATTTTATTTTTAATTCTTATTACTACAATGGCAAGAGCGGCGATAATCTCTACTTTGGTAGTTTTGTTCCTGAGGTATTTAAGTATAAGAAATCCTATTAGGACTACATTTATTCTTTTGTCGTTTCTTACGCCTATATATATTTATTTTTTATACGATCCTTTAAATTTAGTTACTGATGGAAGCTTACTTAGCAAAATAGATTTCTTTTCTTCAACATACAATATAGTAATGAACGCAGAACCATATGATTTGCTTTTTGGATTTGGATCATCTTTTGAGTATATCGTAACGCTTTTAGGCGTAAATGGTTGGTCTGCCCATGCACCAATATTAAAATCTTTCTTATATTATGGTCTTTTTGGAGTCCTTTTTTTTATACTTTATCTCTTTCAAATTTTCTTAGCTGAAAAAAAAATGTTTTTCCCAATTCTATTTTTTTTGATTTGTGGTCTGGCAGGAGCCCCCATTTTTTGGCCAACATTATTCACTGGTTACGTTCTTCTTGTTCTGGCTAATGCTGATGAGAGTAAATATAAATCCTTAAGAAAGGCATGAAAAAAAAAGTAATTATATTTTCTGAAATTAAATGGGATTTTCTATGGCAGAGACACCATGAGGTTACAAATTTTTTTCTTCGCAAAGGTCATCAAGTAATTTTTGTAGAAAGAGTTATTTCTAGATTCCCTGACTTGAAAGAGTTGCTTAGAAGATTTCTAAGACAATTAAATAGTGACAATACTATTAAAAAAAATATAAAAAAAAATAAATTGTTGAGAATAAAAAAGTCTTTTTTTTTACCTAATACAAATATTTTTTTCAGGTTATGGAACTTTCTTCATTGGTATTTTTTTTGGAGAAAATTACAAAAAGAATCTTTAATTTATAGCTTCGTGGATAATACTTTCGTAATTGGCAATAATTTTGAGATAAATAATAAGGAGAGAATAATTGTTTTTGATGTGATTCATAATTGGTGGAAATTACCATGGAACCAAAATATTCATCAGAGAGACTGTAATAAATTTCTTGAGTATTCCGATAAAGTGGTCACAGACTCTGCTCTGATGTTTGAGTTCCTGAATAAAGAAAAAGAAATCATAAACTTACATTTAATGCAGCCAGGAGTTTCACCTAACTGGATCAATAAATCTACTAACGATAATTACCAAGGAGATTTATATAATGTTCTCTTTTTTGGGAATTTAAGACATAACAGTGATATTGAAATCTTCAAAATTCTATCAAATGATAAGAGAGTTAGAATTCATATTTTTGGCATGATTCATGAAGAAGCAAATCACCTTTTGAAAATTGAAAACATAGATTTTTTTGGGAAGGTTTCTCCTGATGAGATTACTAATCAAATTAAAAATTATCAATTTGTTTTGCTTCCCTATTCAAAAGAGTCATTCAATGAAACTTTAATTCCAAATAAGTATTATGAATGTTGTGCTACTGGCATGCCTATTCTATCAAATAGTCATATGTCTCATTTACCAAAGTGGGGAGAATTCTCATATGAAATCGAAAAAGAAAATATTTTTTTACAGCTTCAAGATATATTAAAAGAACATAAGCTGAAAAAAAGAGACCAAATTGATTTAGCTCTGCAAAATGTTTGGGAAAAAAATCTTAACCAAATGTATGAATTCATACTTAATGACTAATTTTCAAAAAGAACTGGTAATAATTGGTTCAGGATGGGCTGCTAAGTCTATAGTTGATAATCTTCCAAAAAAAATTCTTAAATCAACCCTTGTTGTAGATAATTTAAGCAGAAGTAAAATAAATCAATATTCATTTCAACCTCCAGAAAATTACTTAAGCCCCGCAATAAATCACTCTATTTTAGGTGGCTCCTCTAAGATCTGGCATGGTGTTCTTGGTTCATTAGATAGATATGAAGAGTCATATTTTAAGAAAGCTAACCCTCACGTGGTTAGAGGTAAAAATTTTGCAAGCGACTTTTTTAAAATAAGTAAAAAATCTTTAGAGTCAGAGTATGAAGATAATTACTCTGTGCGCCCTTACTTTACTCCTTATATTACTTCCAGGTTAGGAAAAAAAGATTTTCAAGACATAGCATTAAAAGATTTTTATGTAAAAACTTTCTCAAAATCAGAAAACGGCTTAATTAAACTGACCAGTTATGACAAAGAAACTATTTTTTGTAAGAAGTTAATCATTGCCGCTGGAGCTTTAGGCTCAACAGAAATAATACTTAGGTCCCTTGGGCTTTATGGTGAGGAAAATGGAGTGAGTTTCACTGATCACGCAATTTCTCCCATAGGGATTTCAAAACTTTCCTCAAAAAAGACTGAAGAACACTTTTTTAATTCTCATCTTAAAGCAAAGAATAATTCAAAAGGTCATTTCAAATATTCAATCGATTCTTTACCCAACCCAACAAGAGATGAAAGATTTTCGATTTTTTTTAGGAAGAGTCTGTTCAATAAGATCTCTTTGAGGGAAGAAAAAATAAGGAATTCTATTGTTTCGTTTAGATCTAATGGTCTTTCTTATAAGGATATTAAGAACATATTTTTAAATCCTAATATCCTAATTTCATTATTAGCTTTAAAGGTTGGAGTGAAAGGCTTAGGCTCATATAATCAGGTTTTTTGTTTAAATACTCAAGATAGAGAGCCCGATAGATTAATTTATCTCGATAAGAAAGAAAACTTACATTTAAATTGGCATGTAACAGATAAAGAAGTATCAAGAAAAATAAATTTTGCTAAAAATTTGTTAAATGCCGAATTTGAACCATTTGATTCTGAAGATATTAAAAAGGTTACAGGAGGTTCGGCACATATCACTTCTAACCTTGTAAAATTTGTCGGTAAAGACGAGGAAAGTATCAAATTTATAGATAATAGTAATGTCTACATTATAGGATCTTCGACTTTTTCCAAACCAATTTTGTCAAACAATACCCTGGCAATTGTTTCTCAAGCAATTTCATTTGCGAGAGAGGAGCTTCTATGAATTTATTTCCAGATACATCAAACATTGTAATGGCTTTAAATTCAAATTTTGAAACTATTTCTTCTGATGAAATTACAGTTAATTTTGCCTATTCATTTTCTAGAAAAGGCATATTTGAATCTCATCAAAGTGCTTATGACATCGATAATAAAATTAAACAACTATTCTACGTAAGAAGTTACTCTGAATTTAGGTTTGACTTCAAATTAATAAAATGGAGAAATAAAATTAGCTTGAGACCTTATGTTTTTTCAAAAAAAATAGCATACCGAATGCATCAAAATTTCTGTAAAAAAAATGGAATAAAGTCAAAGTACATTGTTTTAGGTATTGTATATGAAGTAGGGGCATGGCAAGCCATTTTAAAAAAAATAAAGATTCTAAAAACAAAAAAAATTAGCAAAACACTATTAAATAAAAAAATTTTCATAACTTCTATTAACCAAATTAATCATGAACTAAATAAGATAAATTCTAATTTTGAATACAATCCCTTCATTGGAAAATTTATTACTTTAGAAGAGTTCTTGAATATCAATAATATTCCATTTGAAATTTATACCGAAAAAAATATTTATGATTTAACTGAGAGGATAATTAGGTTTTTAAATTTATTTGATTTTGACCTCTTCATAAAAGTTTTAGGTAGAATAGATCCATTTTTTTACCTATTAAGAGAGTTAATTAATGAGCAATGAAGAGAACTTTCATAATGAAAGAATTTTGACAGAAGGAGACAAAAATACAGAGAGGGTAGGCTTTGCATACAAACCAATTGAATATGCAAGAAATGAATGGATTAACTCTCTTAAAGATTTAGGAAAAACCCTTGAGGTAGGTGTTTGGAAAGGTGATATTTTGTTTAGAGTTTACGAAGAATCAGAATCTTACACAGGTATTGATCTTTCTAGCGAGGCAATAAAATTACTACAAAAAAAAACTAACTCTCCAAACTTATCCAAAATAAAACTTGAGCATTTAGATTTTTTTGATATTCCAGAAGGTAGTAAGTTTGATAGCGTCATAATGTCTGGAGTTCTTCATCATTTAGATTTAGATAGAGTTATAAAAAAAATAGAAAGCATTCTAGCTAAAGATGGAAAGTTTTATATTTGGGAACCTCTTCCAGGGCCAATACTTTTGAGACTCTTCCGTTTTTTAACACCTAATTTAAGAACTGATGATGAGGCTCCTCTTTCAAAACTTTTTTTGGATAGATTAAAGAGAGAGTTCCCATCGCATAAGTTGAGCTATTGTGGCTCTTCTATTGCTCTAACTGCGCCAATGGCATTAATTAAAGTAAGTGAAAATTTTTTATATAAACTTGATAAATATTTAACTAGAAGAAATTTTATTAAACCTTGGGTTATATACGGCTATTTCTCTAAATAGGAGTTTAAAATAAATAGGAAAACTTTTACCGTCTTGATGAGTATTTACGATAAGGCGGATCCAAAATTATTTGAAGAAGCAATCAATAGCATTTATCTGAATAGTTTGCTCCCTGACAGAGTACTTGTTGTTCTAGATGGTCCTTTAAATAAAAATTTAAGACTGATGGTAAAAAATTTACAAGAAAAATATAAATTTGAATCGTTACCTATAAATAAAAACGTTGGACTTGCTAAAGCTTTAAATCATGGTTTGAGTAAAATAAATACTGATTATGTAGTGAGAGCAGATGCAGATGATATCAACCTACCATGCAGATTTGAAACCCTCTCAAGTCTAATGAACCTAAACTTTGACCTATTTGGCTCCTATGTAGAGGAATTTGACGATAACCTTCGTAAGAGAATTAAAAAAGTTCCTACAACAAAAAATAAGATAAAAAATTACATTTCTTATAGGAACCCGTTCAATCATATGTCAATCTGCTTTAAAACAAAATTAGTAAAAGAGGCCGGAGGATATCCAATAGTAGATTTAAAAGAGGACTACGCTTTATGGATAAAGCTTTTAGGCAAAAAATTAAAAGTTAAAAATATAAATAAAGTTCTTGTTAATGTGTCTGCCGGAGAAGATATGTACTTGAGGAGGAGAGGATTTAATTCTGTCAAATCGGAACTTAAAATACAAAAGTTATTATTAGAAAATAAACTCACAAATTATTCGAAGTCAGTATTAATTTTGATGATACGATCTTTTATATTATTTATGCCTCCAAAATTCATAAAATTCATTTACTCATATTTTTTAAGGTGAATAAGTATGAATAAAATTTGTTTAATAGGCGGAAATGGTTTTATTGGAACAAATCTTCAAGAGGTTCTACAAAATAATTTTGAGACTTTTACTTTTGATAAAAAAAACAATAAAACTTCAGAAAACTTTATCCATGGAGATATAACAAATCTTGAGTCATTAGAATCTGGACTTAATAAAGATTTTAATATCCTTATAAATTTAGCCGCAGAACACAAAGATAATGTATTACCTAAGTCCCTCTATCACGATGTAAATGTTCAAGGATCAATAAATATTTGTGAAGTAGCTAGAAAACTTAATATTAATAACATAGTTTTTTTAAGCTCCGTTGCTGTGTATGGCTTCTCTAAAAAAATTTGTGATGAAGATTCCGAAAAAAAACCTTTTAATGATTATGGAAAAACAAAACTTGAGGCAGAAAAAGTATTTATAAATTGGCAAAATGAAGCCCCGCAAGATAGGAATCTGATCATAGTTAGACCAACAGCTGTCTTTGGTGCAAATAATAGAGGTAATATTTATAACCTAATAAACCAATTAAGAAAATTGAGTATTTTCATGATCGGCGATGGAAAAAATAAAAAATCGATTGCGTATGTAGAGAACTTGTCTGCATTTATAAAACATACTCTGGAATTAAAAAAAGGATGCCATATTTTTAATTATGTCGATAAACCTGATTTTTCCATGGAGAGTCTTGTAAATTTGATTAAAAAAACTTTAGGAATAAAAACGCAATTTACAATAAAAATACCTTATTTTATTGCACTATTTCTCGGATATTCCCTTGATATTTTAGCCTTCTTTTCAAGACAGAAATTTCAGATAAGTGCAATAAGGATCAAAAAATTTTGCTCGAATTCATTATTTGAGACAAGTTTTAATGAAATAGGCTTCGTACCGCCATATAAATTAGAGGATGCTTTAGAAAAAACAATAATTTTCGAATTTGAAGACAAAAAATTACCAAAAGAATGATTCTGATTACCTTCTTAAAAATTAAAGTGTCATCTTGATAAAAATAAATCTTAAACTAGATATTGATAAAATAATAATTGAGAGTTTATAACTTACTAAAAGATTTTTTTTCACCAAAAGAGTTCCAATATATAAATGATGGCTCGACGTTAAGATCAGTAATTAAAGATCTTGAATCTTATAACAAGCTAGCCATAGATACTGAATTTATTTGGAGAGAAACTTACTACCCAAAGCTAAGCCTAATTCAAATAGCTACAGAAAATAAAATATATGTTCTTGATTGCCTTGCATTCGATATATCTGTTGTGGAAAAAGTTTTTTCGAATAGAAATATTTTAAAAATATTTCATTCTGTCAGAGGAGACTCATCTGTAATTTTTAATTGTTTAGGTATTAAAATTGAAAATATATTTGATACTCAACTTGCAGAGGATATTTTGAATCAAAATAGCGCAATCCAAATTAGCTATAAAAAACTTGTGAAAAAATATCTTTTCAAAAGCATATCAAAATCTGAAACTAATTCTGATTGGGAAAAGCGTCCATTGAGAAAAAAACAATTAGATTATGCTGCCGAAGATGTGAGATATCTTCACTCGATAATGGACATTCAAAATAAAAAAATAATTAAATCAAACAAACTAGATCTTTTTTACTCTTTATGCGAAAAAGAAAATAAGCTTGGGCATGAAGATTTTTCAATTTCTCGATTAAAAAGACTGAAGAAAAAAAATAGAAATATCTCTTCAAAGGAAATTGAAATATTTATTTGGAGAGAGGACCAAGCAAAAAAATACAATGTTCCACCTAGTCATATTTTTGAAGATAGAAACCTGAAAAGGTTAAAAAAGATATTAGAAAATAATAATTTCAATGAATGCAAGTGGATTATAAAAAAAGATTCATCGAGAAATGAATTTATGAGAGTTTTTATATGATCTACTTAGCCTGGTTCTTAAATCTTTTTCTTGCTCTAATTATGGCTCTGATTATCAGAAAACTTTTTTCAAACAAAATCTTAAAAAGGATTAGTTACGCAGTCCTCTTAAGTTTATTTATTTCTTCTTGGTTTCTACATCCAGGGAGTAGAGATGTAGCTCCAATTCTCTCAATCTATTTGATAGACCTATTAGAATCTGAGAACCTAATTCAGATGAGACTAGTTAGACCTTTTGTACTAGTCTTTTTTTTGATTCTGATACTGGATTTTCTTATATTTAGGTATAAATCTAAAAATTAATAATTTCCATGCTGGGTGAGTCTGTGTCAATTATTCCAACCTTATTCATGCCTTTAATCATCCCGGCGCATTCCCCAGGATTAAAAATAAACGTACCTTTATAAATTTCATCTCTAAATCGATGTGTATGCCCGTGAACTATGATATTTCCAGGCTTATAAAACCTATTTTCAATATCATTTGGGTCATGAACAGCAAATAAAAAATTTTCACCTGAAATTTTTATTTCTAGCTTATCTTGAAATAAAAAATTTTTTTCTTCGCATACCTTCTTCAAACCTTCTTTTTCTCCTTGATCATTATTTCCAAAAACTCCCTTTAATGTTACGTTTAGCATATCAAATGCATATAAAGTTTTTGGAAGACTAATGTCTCCAGTGTGAATGACAAAATCCAAATCTTGAGAGTTAAAAATGTCGCAGATAACTGCGACATTTTTTAAATTATTATGGGTATCGCCTGTAAGGCCTAATTTCAAAACTTAATTTGTTTTTTCTAAAATGTGAATTCCACAGGCGGTCCCTAAGCCAATTACATGTGTCATTCCTATTTTTGCTCCTTCAACCTGTCTAGCCCCTGCCTCGCCTCTCAAATGAGTGCATATCTCATAGATATTTGCTATTCCAGTAGCTCCTAAAGGATGACCTTTTGACAGAAGGCCTCCAGAGACATTTACAGGAACTTTCCCTCCAAGCTCAACATGACCCTCATCAATCATCCTCCCTGCTTCTCCATCATTACAAAGACCTAAGTTTTCATAATGAAGCATTTCAGCAGTTGCAAAACAATCATGAAGCTCTACAAGATTAACATCCTCTGGGCCAATACCTGCTTGTTCATAAGCATCCTTTGCAGCAAGTCTAGTGCAAGCATTAACATCAGGCATAACAAGATCTCTATCTGTGTAAGGATCACTTGCCATTGCTGATGCTCTAACTTTTACAGCTCTAGACATGCCAAGTTCTTTAGCTTTCTTTTCGGAAACCAATACTGCCGCCGCTGAGCCGTCGACATTTACTGAGCACATAAGCTTAGTGTTAGGATAAGAAATCATTTCTGCATTCATGACTTCATCTAAAGGCGTTTCGATTTGATACATTGCTTTTGGATTCATAGTCGAATGATGATGATTTTTAACGGAAATTTTAGCGAATTGTTCAAAAGTAGTTCCATATTCTTTTGTATGTTCCATCCCAGCTTCAGCAAAAACACAAGGCATTGTTCCTGAACCTAGAAGACCCTCTTTGGGAATTCCATCACCGCCACCAGCTCCTCCTAAGAGACCTTTACCCATTTGCTCAACACCTACAGCAAGAACGACGTCAT
>MDTG01383036.1_pt1 | contig 10416 bp, 7 predicted proteins | sample 811421 | NCBI WGS metagenome assembly MDTG01 (sample SAMN05326645, study PRJNA326480) | marine metagenome | isolation source: seawater | place: Pacific Ocean: South East | collected 2011
AGTACTTCGCGAGGCGGCGGCCGACGGCGAGGCGCCGCTGCGCACGAGTGACGGCGGCGGCCGAGGGTAAAAGCTCACAAGTTACAGCCGCTCTACTTGCCGCGCTTCTGCGCGTACGGCGCCTTGAGAGAGTCGCCCTCGTACCACTCGGCGTGCAGCTGCTCGAGGAGGCCGCCGCAGCCGTCGTCCAGGAAGGCCAGGAGTTCGGGCGTCCCCTGCAGGGAGGAGGGGACGGGCGCGCCGGCGGCGGCGCGCAGCCGGCAGAGCACGTGGAGCTGCGAGAGTGTCGCGCCCCGCAGGTGCGGCGGCAGTCGAGGCACGCCGACGAGGCTTTTGCCGGAGATGGGCGGCCCCGGCGCGCGCAGCTGTGCGAGACGGCTGTCGAGACGTGCGGCGGTCTGCGCGTCGCAGCGCGAGCGTGCGAGCGCAAGGATGAAATCGCAGTTGTAGCCGGGCGCGCGGCGGCCTTGCAGCTCCTTGTCGATCTTGAGCACGTCCCACATCTGGACAAGCGCCGCGAATTCAATGCCGTCGACGGCGGCCGCCGCGCCACCGCACGCCGCCGCGAACACGTCGTGCGATCCCGTCGCGTACGGCGGCGAGAGCAGCTCTCGAATGCAGTGCAGCGGCACCTCGGCGGACTGGCGCAGCTCATTCGACGCACACAGCCCGTCGCACGCCGCATTCACTTGTGCCGCCGCCGCCGCCGCAGCAGCTGCTGCGTCGGCGTCGGCGGGGAGGCGTGACACTCCCGTGCCGCCGCCGCCGATCTCCTGCGCCGCGGTCGCGCCTTGCGTCGAAGCCCCGAGCTCGCACGCGTATACGGCGGCGGCGAGCGCCGAGCCGAGACTCTCATCGTCACTCATCATCTGGACCGGCAGCGCCGAAGCCGTCGTGCGCAGGCGCGGCTCGTCGAATCCGTCGGCCACTGTCAGGAAGCGCGCCGTGCCCTTCGGGTCGGCGCCGCCAAAGAGAGCGGGTGCCAGGACGGCGGCGGCGGGGCTGGCGGCAAGCACATCGGCGGCGATGGGGAGCGGGCGGCCAAAGGATAGAGCAAGGAAGTCGAGGAGAGGCCGGCGGCCGGCCTTTGCGATCTTGAGAAGCTCCGTCGCCTTGCGCGAGCCCGCCACCTTCGCCTGCAACGAGGCCAGTGCGAAGGGGACGGCGAACCAGAACGCGTCGTGCAGCTCAAAGCGCAGCTTCGCGGAGAAGCGCATCGCCCGGAGCACGCGCAGCGGGTCGTCGCGCAACACCTTCACCCACCAAATCACCTGCAACACCGCCGCCTCCGAAGGCCCGTCGAGCGGCGTCGGAGCTCCTGCCACCGTCGCCACCGGAAGCGCGAGGCCGACGCTTGCGGCCATCTGCTGCTCGGCGGACGATCGGAGCACTTCGGCCCATACGTCGGTGAGCGCACGACCGCGTGGGAACGGCGAGCGCAGGACGCCTGTCCTCAAGTCGGCAAGGCCGCCGTAGTAGTCGAGGAGGCGCCACTGTAGCGCGTCGGCGGCGGCGGCGCCCGTTGCGCCGGGCGACGGCTGCGTGACGTGCAGCAGCATCGCGCCGATCGTCAGGTCGCGGCGCAGCGCGTCCTGCTCAGGCGTGCCGCGTACGTCACGCAGCGGCACCCGGTCACTCTCATCGTACGTCTCCTCTCCGATCGTCGGCATGAAGTCGACCTCGACGCGTTCGGGCCGGCCGACACCGCCGCCCACCGTCACGAGCGCCTTCGCCGTATCGACGTTCTTGTCCTTTGACGCATCCGAGAGGATGGTTGACACCTTGACCGCCGTGACGCAGTGCTCGGAGTGCGCCGCGGCGAAGTGCGAGAGTCCGCCCATCACTGAGTCGATCGTCACGTCTGGTGCGCAGTCACGCAGGCACAGGCTGAGATCGAGATCGTCGGGCGTCTTGCCGAGGAGAAGGTCGCGCACGTAGCCACCATTCACGAGTAGCTGCGCCGGTATCGAACGCGCTTCGAGGAACGCGAGCACGAACGCGAGCACAATCTTCTCCCGGTGAGGCACGCGCTCTGTGACTGCTGACGGTAGCACCTCGCCGTGTGAGACCCCGGACAACTCCATCGGCCGGTGGCGGCCGCGGCGACGTGGTCGGCGGGCGGCAGAGAGCGAGCGCGGCCTAACGGCACGGGCGACAGGGAGGGTGTGGCCAAAGAACCACCCGCGCATATACGACCAGCCGCAGATTACTGTAGAGCTCTTATACGAAGTGCTACGACGCACCGGTCTGTAGAGAACTCTGAGGCTGAGAAGCCATCTGCCCGGGCCGTTGATGCAGCGTATCCTGGCGCCAGGAGACGCCCGCCCGCACGTACTCGCCGACGCGGTGCAGACGCTCGGCTCGCGAGCCGCGCCAGGCGGAGGAGGACGACGGCTGCGCGCCGAGCTGCCACGTGTAGGTGAGCGGGTGGCGCCGCGGCGACGGCGACGATGGCCCTCCGGACCCGCCCGAAGTTGGCCCGCTCGGCGCCGCGGCATCGCCGGTGTCGGTGGCGACGGCGGGCGGCGACGAAGAAGCCGGCGGGGCGGCGAGTAAGGGCGCGGCGACGGCGGCCGCCGCAGCGGGCCGCGGGGCCGCCGAAGAAGGAGGCTCCGGAGCCCGGACGGCGGCGGCGGCGCGGTGCCCGCCCTGGTGCGCCTTGCGGCTGAACGGCCCATCGATGTGCTTCGCGCGCTGGCTCTCGGGCAGCAGCGCGGGCGTGTTCGGATAGACCGCCTCGCGGCGCAGCTCCTCCACGCCGTGCGCGAGATGGCAGAGGTCGCCGAGCCCGCACGCACCACTCGTCGCGATCCGCTCGCACATCTTCGTCTTGTACGCCACGGGGTGATACCGCGCCTCGTTCGTGGTGTGCGAGAAGGGACACTCGACACCCCGCAGGCAGCCCTGCGCCGAATCGAAGTAGAGGCACTTGCCCTGCTTGTAGCTGTGCAGCCTCGGGTCGCGGCGCAACTCGAGGAGGGTGTGGGCGCGCACGCACTCCTTGCAGAAGGTCGAGTACTCGTGCGTCCCGTCGCACATGGAGCACTTGTACTCGTACATGAAGAAGTCGTGGAGCTCCGCCACGCGCGCCGACGCCGTCATACTCGAGCTGTTACTGCACGGGAGTCGTCCCAGGGTCGGCTGTACGAGTAGGAATTCCTAGGAAGCAATTCCCGCCGCCACGACGACGAGCCCGAAAAATGACAGAGCGAGTGGTGATTCTCGACGCGGGTGCCCAGTACGGCAAGGTGATCGACCGTCGTGTGCGGGAGCTGTCGGTCGAGTGCGACCTGCTCCCGCTCGACACGCCGCCGGATCAGCTGACACAGTACGCAGCGATGATCATCTCCGGTGGGCCACAGTCGGTGTACGACGCAGATGCACCGCGGTACGACCCCGCGATTTTCTCGCTCGGCGTGCCCGTCCTCGGCATCTGCTACGGCATGCAGCTCTTGTGCTGCGCTCACGGGGGCTCGGTCGCTCGGAAGGCGCGGCGCGAGGATGGCCAGTTTGAGGTGGAGGTGGAGGCCGACTGTGCGCTCTTCGAGGGCGTGAGCTCGCGGACGCCAGTACTCCTCACCCACGGCGACTCGCTCAACGAGCTGCCGGCGGGTGGGCGCGTTGTTGCGCGCTCGGGCGACATCGTCGCGGCCATCGAATTCGCCGAGCGCAAGCACTACGGCGTGCAATTCCACCCCGAGGTCGACCTCTCGAAGGAGGGGACGCACATGCTGCGCAACTTCCTGTATCGCGTGTGCGGCCTCTCGGGATCGTACTCGATGGCTTCGCGCGAAGAGCTCGCGATCGAGTGCAGACCTCCCGCTCGCCCTCCCGGGAAGAGGGGGTTTGCGCCCCCACCCCCCTCCGCCTCCCTCCACCCCGACGACCGTGTGCCTCGCGCGCAGGTACATCCGCTCGCGCGTCGGGGAGAAGCGCGTGCTGTGCCTCGTTTCGGGCGGCGTCGACTCAAGCGTGTGTGCGGCGCTCCTACACAAAGCCATCGGCCGCGAGCGCGTGATCGCCCTCCACGTCGACCACGGCTTCATGCGTGAGCAAGAATCGGCGACGGTGGCGGCGGCACTGCGCGCAGTCGGTGTCGAGCTGGAGGTGCTCGACGCCACCGCCGCCTTCGCCGCTGCGACGACTGAAGTGGGTGGGCGCCAGACGGCCGCGCTCGCCGAAACGACCTCCCCGGAGGAGAAGCGGAAGATCATCGGGGACACTTTCATGCGTGTCACCCAAAAGATGTGCGAGGAAAAGGGTGCGCGCGCGAGACGCAACGCGGGCGCACACGCGCCAACGCTGACACCGGCCCCGCGCCCGCCCGCCCACCCGGCGCCCCCTCTCACGCGCTCCAGGGATCCGTGCTGAGGACGTGTTCCTGGCGCAAGGGACGCTGCGTCCCGACCTGATCGAGAGCGCGAGCGCGATGGTGTCGACGAACGCGGCGGTGATCAAGACGCACCACAACGACACACAGCTCGTGCGTCGGCTGCGCGACGAGGGGCGCATCATCGAGCCGCTCGCCGACTACCACAAAGACGAAGTGCGCGCGCTTGGCGCTGAGCTCGGGCTGCCGGAGCACCTTGTCTGGCGCCAGCCCTTTCCAGGGCCCGGCCTCGCGATCCGCGTGCTTTGCGCCGACGCGCCGTATGTGACGCCCGACCACGCGAGTGTGGCCGCCGCGCTCCAGAGCGCGTGCGCGGGCGCAGCGTGCGGCCTCCCTGTCTCCGCCCACCTGCTCCCGTGCCGGACGGTTGGCGTGCAGGGCGACGGCCGCTCGTACTCGTACCTCGCAGGCCTCTCGCTCGCCGGCGCGCCCGACGCGCACTGGGAGGCGCTTTTCGCCGTTGCGAAGGCGATCCCGGGGACCGTGCACCAGGTGAATCGCATCGTCTTCCTCCTTGGCGAGCCCGTGGACGTAGCCCCGTCAACGATCACGCCAACGCGCCTGACGCCCGACGTGCTCGCGCAACTGCGCGCCGCCGACCACATCGTCACTCAGGCGCTGGTCAAGTATGGGCTGCTCCGATCTCTCTCGCAGTGCCCGGTGACGCTCTTTCCCGTCGACTTCGGCATCAGCGGCGCGCGCTCGATCGGGATCCGCGCCTTCCTCACCAACGACTTCATGACGGGCACGCCCGCAATGCCCGGCCGCGAGCTGCCGATCGCGTGCATCCGCGAGATCCACTCGCGCATCCTTGCCGAAGTCCCCGGCGTCGCGCGCGTCGCCCTCGACATCTCGCCGAAGCCACCCGCGACCACCGAGTGGGAGTAAGCGAGGACCGCTCACTCTCTGCTCCGTGAAGGTGTGTGGCTGTGTGCTGTGTACACGCAGCGAGATCACACGTGGAGGCGGGGGGGTAAAAAGATCCAGCGTGGAACGCGGCGGGGTGTCTGCTGTGCACCGGCTATTCACGCGATGGGCCTTGGTCAGTTGGTCAGCCTTCCTCGAAGGTCGGGAATACTTTAGGAATTCCCAGGAGGATTCCTATCGCACACACCCCCGATCTCGAGAAATATGGCCTTGGTCGTTTGCGTCTCGTTGACGGGCGCGCTTTTGATACAGCCGCGTGTCGGCTCGCCGGCGAAGGGCTGTCGGGCGCGACTGATCATGACGGACGTCCCTCCAGCGCCTCCGGACGACTCTGTCACTGACTGCCTGGTGGTGGGCGCGGGCATCTCGGGGTCGACGCTTGCGCACAACCTGAACCGTGCGGGCGTCGACGTGGTGCTCGCCGAGGCGCGAGACTATGTGGGTGGCAACGTCAAATCCCACAACGACGACGGCTTCATCTGGGAGGAGGGTCCCAACTCGTTCGCAACACAGCCTAGCATCGTGCGCATCGCATACGAGCTCGGGATCGCGGATGAGCTGGTTTTCGCAAACGAGGCGCTGCCCCCGTGGGTGAATCACGGCGGTAAGCTCCACCCGCTGCCCAAGGGTCAGGGTGGCAAGGGACCCAAAGGACAGCTCGAGCTCGTCTTCGGCCCGAACGGCGTGCTCAAATTTGCCCTGCTCGGCGAGCTGCTTTCGTGGCCGGGGAAAATCCGAGCGGGCATAGGCGCGTTTCTTGGGCACGCGCCGGCGCCTGAAGCCAAAGAAGAAACAATCCGCGAGTGGGTTACACGCATTCTTGGAGAAGAGGTGTTCCTGCGCTGCATCGACCCATTCGTCTCCGGCGTGTACGCCGGTGACCCACAGACGCTCTCGATGCGCTCGGCCCTGCCCAAGATCGCACGCATCGAGCGGTACTCGTACAATATAGAGTGGAACCTGTTCGGCGCGATCTTCTACGGTGGGCTAGCCCGCCAAGTCGAGCTTACAAAGGAGCGCAAGGCCAACCCGCCCGACCCGGCATGGCCCGAATTTGAGCCAGGCAACCCGGGCTCGTTCCGCAATGGACTGTCGACGCTGCCCAGCGCGATCGCTGCGGCGCTCGGCGAGCACGTGAAGCTCGAGTGGCGCTTGGTCGAGCTGACGCGTGCCGCCGACGGCCTCTTCATCGCCCGCTTTGATACCCCTGGCGGCGAGCGCACCGTGCGCGCGCGCTCTGTCGTGTCGACGGCCCCGGCGCACGCACTGCGCGATGTGCTCACGCCCGTGCTACCGGGTGCAGCTGTGCTCTTCGACAAAGTGCGCACTGCCATCGGGCGGACCGGCATCTACCACCCGCCCGTCGCTGCAGTGACGGTGGCGTATCCGAAAACAGCGTTCAAGGACGTCGAACTGCCGAACGGTTTCGGCAATCTGCGCGACCTCCCCGGCTTCGGCTCGCTCAACCCGCGCACCGAAGGTGTCCGCACCTTAGGAACGCTCTGGTCATCATCGCTCTTTCCGGGCCGCTGCCCACCGGAATGGAACATCCTTCTCAACTACATCGGCGGCTCGCGCGATGTTGGCATTGCCGAGCTGAGCGACGACGAGATCGTGGCCGAGGGGGACAAGGGCTGCCGCCAGGTGCTTCTGAAGCCGGACGCGCCGCCACCCAAGGTCCTCGGCATCAAGCTGTGGCCGACTGCCATTCCACAGTATGAGCTCGGCCACGCCGACATCATCGAAGAGCTCGAGGCTGCCGAGGCGGCGGTGCCCGGGCTTTGGGTATGCGGCAACTACCGCACGGGTGTTGCCTTCCCCGACTGCGTCAACTTTGGCTACGAACACGCGAAGGTGGTCCGCAGCTACCTCGAGAGATTGTAAGGTGCGCACTGCGCCTGTAACGCATATGAAAATTACCGCGCGCGCGCGGGTACATAGGCGAAACGACCAGCGCTACTTATTATTGAGATCCGCCGTCGCCCGCCACGTCACCGAATGCGTCTGTGCTATACCACCCGAACTGCACGCTTCCCCAGCGTGCTAGCAGCGCGGCGCGCTCTCGCGCCGCCGCCGCATTTTCGGCGGGTTGCTCGCGGAGAAGTCGCCACAGCCGGAAAGAGGCTTGCCAGTCGTATGGCGCAGAGAGCGCCTTCGAGCGATTGAACGCCGCTGCCGCCGCGTGCAGGTCGCCCTTGACTTGCAGAATCATGCCAAGCCAGAGGTAGGGCGTGGCGCGCTCGGGGTATAGGTGGTGTGAGACAGAGACGTCCATCTGCACCATCTCCGAGAAGCCGCCCGGCTTGAGCAGCTCGTGATGGTCGACCAGCAGCTTGCGCACCGGGTACAGGTCAGGGAAGAGCGTGCGCAGCAGCCGCGGCACCTCGGGGTTTGCCCTCTGGCGATTCCGCATTTTCGAGTTCTTCTTGAAGCGATAGTGCGTTAAAAACTCATCAATCTTGTGCCAAACCAGCGGCAGCCGCGTCAGCTGCAGCCAGAACGCCCAGTCCTCGTGACCGCGCGGCAGCGCCTCGTCGAAGCCATACGGCGTCGCCTCCCACAGGTCGCGCCGCCACAGCGTCATCAGCGGCAGCGGGCCATTGACGAGCGCCTCGTCCACCTTTAGCTCCGGCGGGTGCCACTGCCACTTGCTCTCCCCGAAGAATTGCTGATTTGCGTAGACGAGGTTCGTCCGAGGGCTCCCGGCGACGACCGCCATCGCCTTGAGGAAGTACGTGTCCGACACCATGTCGTCGCCATCGAGGCAACAAATCCAGTTCCCGCGCGCTGCGCGAATGCCCGTGTTCCGCGCGTGCGCGACGCCACGGTTGGGCGTCTTCAGCACCTCGTCCTTGAAGCGCCCGAGGTCCGCTGCCGTCCAGCCCCACCAGCTTTGCAGCAGCTGCACCTGCCGCCGCCGGGCTGCCGCGAGCGTCTTCGCGAGGATGCGCTGCGCCACCTCGCCGCACGCGTCCTCCGACCCGTCGTCAACGATGATGATCTCCGCCGGCGGATACTTCTGATCCACCAAGCTCGCGAGCGCCTCCTCGAGGAACGCGCTGTGGCCGAAGCACGAGACGACAACACTGATGTTCGGCGGCCTTTGCATCGCACGCAGGGCTGCCGGCCGCGCCGTGCCCACGAGCACGCCGCTGAGGCTCTCCGCTGACGAACGCATCACGCTGAACGGGTTCGGCGCCGCGCCCATCGTCGCGGGCAGTGAGAGCAGTGGAAGGCGGCGCTCACTACCGCGGGGCAGCATGAGCGACTCAATTATGAGCACCACGCCAAAAAGAAGCAAGATGGCGCCGAGCCAGGCAGCAGCCGAGCGCGGCAGCCCCCACATCGTCCGGGAGCGGTTCTTGCGCCGCGCTGCGTCGCGCATTCACAAGTCACGCAAACGAACTACAGGCGGCCGCACGCTGCGCGGCTCTAGACAGTCTAGGCAGTTTTCGTCTAGGAATTCCTGCGACTGTACTTTAGTTTATACGCTCCTAGCTCATGTGGGCAAGTGTAAGAGTAGGAGCTGCTACAGTAGTTCGGGCTGATAGTAGTTCAAGGAAGGCGTCCGGCTGCAAGTGTTGGGCCGCGAGCTCTTCTCTCGGACCCGGTCGACCGGATGCAGGTGGAAAGCCGAGGGGATCGCGGGGAGGCGTCGGAGCTTCTGTCCGTCGGCTTCAACCAGGACCAGGGCTGCTTCGCATGCGGCACAAATTCGGGGTTTCGCATCTTCAATTGTGACCCGTTCAAGCAAACGTACCGGCGTGACTTTGCGAACGGCGGGATTGGTATCGTGGAGATGCTCTTCCGCTGCAACATCCTCGCCCTTGTGGGCGGCGGGCGCAACCCGCGCTACCCACCGAACAAAGTGATGATCTGGGACGACCATCAGAACCGCTGCATCGGCGAGCTGTCATTCCGCTCCGAGGTGAAAGCCGTGCGTATGAGTCGCGAGCGCGTCGTCGTCGTCCTCGAGTACAAAATATACGTGTACAACTTCGCCGACCTGAATCTGCTGCACACGATCGAAACGATCTCGAACCCACGGGGCCTCTGCGCGCTGTGCGCCGACTCGCGCTCGTGCGTCCTCGCGTGCTCGGGTCTGCAGAAAGGCCACGTGCGCATCGAGCTCTTCGACATCACGCGCACGACGCTCGTCGCGGCGCACGAGTCAACGCTCAGCTGCCTCGCACTCAATCTCGACGGTACGCGCCTCGCGACCGCGTCGCAGCGGGGCACGCTTGTCCGCCTGTGGGACACGAGGTCGGGGCAGCGGCTGCAGGAAGTGCGCCGCGGCGCCGAGGCCGCGGAGATCCAGTCGATCGCGTTCAGCCACGACAACCTCTTCATGCTCGTATCGTCCGACCACGGCACCATCCATCTCTTCCGCCTCGGCGAGTCGGAGCCGGCCGCCGCCGCCGCCGCCGCCGCCGCCGAGCCGCCGCCCGGCGACGCGCGCCCGCCACCCTCAACGGCTAGCGCCGCCGCCGGCGGCGGCGCACCGTCGTCGTCGCCCTTTGGCTCGCCGTCAGACGTCGCGCCAGGCGGCGGCGGCGAGAATCCGCGGTCGATGTTCGCCGCCCTCGGCAGTATGCTGCCCAAGTCGCTGACGCCGACGTACATCCAGTCGGAGTGGAGCTTCGCTCAGTTCCGACTCCCCGGCTCGGAGAAGGAGCCGACGCGAGCGATCTGCGCCTTCGGCGCTGACAAGACGCCCACGTTCATGGTCGTCTCCTCCGACGGGACCTTCTTCAAGTGCCGCTTCGACCCGGTCAACGGCGGCGAGTGCACGCGCGAGGACTGGCAGAAATTCCTCCTGCCGGAGGATGACGAGTAGGGGCGACTTCACGACGGTTTTTTCCTACCCACTTTTTCCTACCCACTGCTGAGTATCATTTCCGGAACAGATCACTTAAAACAGACCCAGTGTAGCAGCGGTGCACCGCAGCTTCCTGGGGACTTTTCGAGTCCAGACCCCTTCGCCACAGGGCGAATTTCGTGGAACTCCCGACGCAAGTGGGGCGCCGAGTGGAGCGTGTGGTGCTCCGAAAGTGCACAGCCCATCGTCGCGCAGCCGCCGGCGACGACGGTGAGCGTGA
>MDTG01442294.1_pt1 | contig 10416 bp, 10 predicted proteins | sample 811421 | NCBI WGS metagenome assembly MDTG01 (sample SAMN05326645, study PRJNA326480) | marine metagenome | isolation source: seawater | place: Pacific Ocean: South East | collected 2011
TAGTTGTCTTTTTCGCTATCGTAGCTGTGATCCACGATCAACATCTGTTTAGTCCTGTTATTCAATGGGTTTTGACCCTAGAAGGTACGGTTCAAACCAGCGCTTTTTATCTCGCTAACGGTTTTTTATCGATGATTAGCGACAATGTCTTTGTTGCTACGGTCTACATAGGTGAAGTTAAACAAGCTTTGGATAGCGGTCAAATAAACCGAGATACTTTTGATCTACTAGCAGTTGCTATTAACACAGGAACAAATATACCAAGTGTGGCAACGCCTAATGGTCAAGCAGCATTCCTTTTTTTATTAACTTCCGCGCTGGCACCCGTAATAAATCTATCATATGCACGAATGGTTTGGATGGCTCTTCCATATACTATAACTATGTCGATAACTGGATTACTAGCCGTAATTTATTTGCTTTAGATGCTAGACCCCAGTATTAAATGAAGATCATCCAAAAACCGATAACCTAGAGGTGTAGGTCGGATAATACCATTTTCCTCTATCAAAAGACCTTTATGCTTAGCTTTTGTAATCTTTTTAGTCCATTCATAAAGCGAAGCACAAGGATTCCTTCGGTAAAATTCTTGAAGTGAAAATCCTTTTTTAAGTCTTGTTAGGGAAATAAGATAATCGGATGCTTGTATTTCATAGTTATGAGGCACCATTAATTCATTAGAGTCGTTTGCTTCCACCAAAAATTTTTCTGTATATCTTTTCGGGTTACTAGGTCGTGTCACTAAAAAGCTCTCTTTACCTTTAGACTTGCGACTGACGGCACCGGCCCCAACTCCTAAGTAATCACCAAAAGTCCAAGTATTTAAATTATGCAAACATTGGAAATCTTTCTTTGAATAGGAATTTATTTCATATTGAATATAATCGTTTTCGAATAATAATCGTTGTAAATTGAACAAATCTTCTCCCTGAGACCTTTCTCGTTGATTCTCTAGGCTCACTGCATTCAAGGTCTCTAATGTATTGATTTCATAAAGTGAAATATGTTCAGGGTTGAATGATGTCAGGCAATTTACATCATCAAATGCTACTGTTGAGGTTTCCGAGTCCGAATTAATAAATAACAAATCAACATTTAAGTTGGTAAAATTGGCCCGCCTTATATTTTTAATAGAATTTATAATATGACGTCTTGTATGGATCCGACCTAGACTTTTCAAAGCAAAATTATCAAAACTTTGAACGCCGAGTGAAATACGATTGAACCCTAGTGCTTTTAGCCCATGTAGATATTTCAACTGAGCATTTTCTGGATTAAGTTCAATTGTAATTTCGCACTTATCAGAAATTAAAAAATTGTTAAATATCTGTTCGAATAAATTGCTCAAGTATTCCATTCTAATTGTGCTGGGGGATCCACCTCCTAGATAGATAGAGCTTATTTCTTTTTGGAAATAGTTGGGGGCCTCGAACATCAAGTCTTTGATAACGGCCTGAAAATAATGATCCACGACGGTGCTATCAACGGCTAAAAACCTATTATAGTCACAGTATCTACACAAAGACTGACACCAAGGGTAGTGAATATATAGAGCAAAAGAATCCATGTTTTATCTACTGATATTCTAGTGCTAAGCTCTTGTATAGATTTCGTAAGGCCTTGCCTCGATGACTATTACTCATTTTAGTTTGTGGGCTAAGTTGAGCTGCAGTTTTACCGCTTTGTGGTTCTATGAAAATTGGGTCAAAACCAAAACCGTTTTGACCAACAGGATTGTTTCCGATCAAGCCTTCCCAACATCCTTTAGCAATCAGCGGCGCAGGATCAGATGAAAATCGCATAAATACTAGAACACAAATAAAATAACATTTGCGATCCTCTACGGGGATATCCCGCATCTTTTTAATTAATTTACTATTATTTTGTTCATCTGTAGCCTTAATTCCAGCATATCGAGCCGAAAAAACACCTGGTTCACCATTTAAAGCTGGAACAATCAAACCTGAATCATCAGCCATCGAGGGCAAATCAGCCTCTTTGGACGCATGACGAGCTTTTATAATTGCATTTTCGATGAACGTAGTACCTGTTTCGGCTGGCGATTCAACTCCTAACTCAGCCTGACCAATTACGTCGAATTCAAGGCCTTGAAAAAATTCAGAAAATTCTTTAATTTTTCCTGAATTTAAGCTAGCTAAGACAATCTTTTTCAATGCGCCAACCTTGTCATTTTCCGAGGGAAATATATTTCTTTTGAATTTCTAATAGCTTCTTAATCCCGGCTTTGGCCAGTTCAAGCATTGAGGCAAGCTCGCTTGCACTAAATGCATGACCCTCCGCAGTCCCCTGTATTTCGACATAATGTGCCATATCATTCATCACAATATTCATATCAGTCTCAGCAACAGAATCTTCGGAATAATCTAAATCAATAATTGGAACTCCGTCGTAAATACCGACAGAAACAGCAGCAACCATACCATAGATCGGGTTTTTTGAAATACGTTTTCTCTTAAGAAGATGTTCTATTGCTCGCGATAAGGCAACATATCCACCCGTAATAGAAGCAGTTCTAGTACCTCCATCCGCACTTAATACATCACAGTCAACAACTATGGTTATTTCCGATAACTCTTCCAGCGAGACAACAGATCTAAGCGCACGGCCAATCAAACGTTGGATTTCGACTGTTCGCCCTGATTGATTTCCTGAAACAGCTTCACGTCGATTTCGAGTTGCTGTTGCACTGGGAAGCATTCCATACTCGGCGGTGACCCACCCTGAGCCCGAGCCTTTCAAGAAACTAGGAACTCGATTTTCAATGGATGCACTACACAACACTTTTGTATTTCCATACGCGATAATAACCGAACTTGAAGAGGAAGAAGTAAATCCCTCCACAATTGAAATCTGTCTCATTTCATCAACTTTTCTAGCGCTTGGTCTTAAGCCCATCAGATCACCTTTAGCAAAATAAGATTAAAAATTATAATATAGGTCTTTATAAACTATAAAAAATTTAAGGATAAACAATATAATGCTATCAAGTATGACAGGTTTTAGCCGAGTCACGCTACCGGAAAGTAAGGCGATTGGAGTCATCGAACTCCGATCTCTCAATCATAAACAATTGGACATTAATCTAAGAATAAGTGAAAAGGCTAGATTTTTCGAAGAAAAAGCCAGAATTATGCTAAAAAAGAGTTTCAATCGAGGCAGAATTGATTGCTATATAAGCATAGAAGATACAGCTGAAAATTATGAATTCAAACTAAACGCAGATGTATTAGCAAACCTTGCTCAAGTAAAAAATAGAATCGAAAATGATACAAAGATTAAAATGAATTCTAACTTAATCGACTTTCTCCGTTGGCCAGGTCTCTGTCAAGATCAGGATCTTAATATAACCGAAATCGACAAGGTTTTAGAAGATTCATTCAAAGAAGCAATAGAAGATTTAAGAAATAGCAGATTTTCAGAAGGTAACGAATTAACCAGAGTGATTTCAGATAAGCTTAATACCTATACCTCTAACTTTAATAGAATTAAAGAAAAGCAACCACAGATTAATGTAGAGATAATGAATAAATTCAAACAGAAAATCCTTGATTTAGTACAAGAATGCGATACCGATAGGCTCGAGCAAGAATGTGCAATTTTATTGCAGAAAACAGACGTTGCCGAAGAACTTGATCGCATCCATTACCATCTAGAGTCTCTCAATTCTATTTTAAAAACAGGAGGGGTTGTTGGAAGAAAATTTGGCTTTATTTTACAAGAGGTTCAAAGGGAAACTAACACGCTGGGCGCAAAATCAAGTCAAATTGAAGTAACTAACGCAATTCTCGAAATGAAATTATGCTTGGAACAAATAAGAGAACAAATCCAAAATGTTGAGTGACCATCAAAATAAAGGGTTATTATTTATTGTCTCAGCGCCATCGGGAGCCGGTAAAACCTCACTAATAAGAGAATTAGTGAAGACCAGAGACGATTTACAACTCTCCATTTCACATACAACCCGTAAATCAAGAAAAGAGGAGAAACACGGGGTGGACTATTTTTTCATTTCGCAAAAAATATTTTTTGAAATGGAAAATAAGGAAGAATTCATAGAAACTGCGACTGTTTTCGGGAATAAATACGGAACATGCAAACAAACCATTGAAGAAACTCTCGATTCTGGTCAAAGTATAGTACTTGATATTGATTGGCAAGGTGCGCGTAAATTAAAAAAATCTGCCTATAGTACTGTATCTATTTTTATACTACCGCCGTCTCTTAAAACGCTGAACGAAAGATTGCAGAAAAGGGGCGATCATCCCGATGACATTAAAGGAAGAATGCGAAAAGCCTTACAAGAAATATCTCACTATCTTGAGTATGACTATGTAATCACAAACGAGCAGTTTGGAGATAGCTTAAAAATAATTAATGCAATTGTTACTGCAAGTTTCTATCGCCTAGATTTGCAAAAAGATAAATTTCACCGATTCGTATCTGAGATAATAGAAAACCATTAAAATGTCTGATAAAATTTAAAAAAAAAGGAATTTGCGATGGCACGACTTACTGTAGAAGACTGTTTACCTCTCATTGGTAATCGATTCGATATCGTTTTGGTGGCTAGTAGAAGAGCTCGGCAATTAGAACTTGGTGCGGAACCTTTGGTAGAATCCGAGAAAGACAAACCGACCGTAATCGCTTTAAGAGAGATAGCCGCGGGTTTAATGAATCAGGAAATACTTGACGAAATTGACGCCAAGCAAAAAGCCGAAGAAGAATACGAAGCCGCAGTTGAATCCGCAGAAAGACAAGCTAATCAACCAGATAGAAATAATCATCTTTCAGACTAAGTAATCAAATTTCAATACTCGATGACAGTGGCAGTAACCGAAGAGTATCATCAACAAGCTCCGCGTTTCGAACATCTTCGAAAGCAAATCGGCAACTATATGGACCAAGGGCAAATAGAACAAGTGTCCAAGGCCTATAAATTTAGCGCCGACGCACATTCGGGGCAACTCAGAAAAAGTGGTGAACCTTTTATTGAACATCCACTTGCTGTGTCAAAAATACTAGCAGATATGAGAATGGATCATGAGACACTCATAGCAGCTATGTTGCATGACGTGATAGAAGATACTAGCGTAGCAAAAGCACAGATTAGGCGAAATTTCGGTAGTGGCGTTGCGCAAATTGTAGATGGATTAAGCAAATTGACACAGATTGAATTTGATTCCTATGCGGAAGCTCAAGCCAAAAACTTTCAAAAAATGCTTATGGCAATGGCTTCAGATATTAGAGTTATTCTCGTTAAACTTGCAGACCGCATGCACAATATGCGAACTATACAGCACCTATCCTTACAAAAACGGAAACTCATTGCCAAAGAAACATTAGAAATTTATGCTCCAATCGCACACCGTCTTGGAATAAATTCAATTCGTTTAGAACTAGAGGAATTAGGATTCAGCACACTCTATCCTTTACGACAAGCTGTGCTGAGTCGTGTAATCAGTAAAATCAGAGGTAATAGAAAAGAAGTAATAAAAAAAATAGGTAACAGGCTTAAACGAAATCTGCGGCAGGAAGGCCTTGTAGCTCATGTAATCGGTAGAGAAAAACATTTATATAGCATTTACAATAAAATGAAAGAAAAGAACCTCCATTTTAATGAGGTTAGAGATGTTTATGCTTTCAGAATAATCGTAGATTCGGTTGATACATGTTACAGAACACTCGGACTGATTCATGGCTTGTACAAGCCAATTCCGGGAGCGTTTAAAGACTACATTGCTCTTCCTAAAGCCAATGGCTACCAGTCATTGCATACAGTTTTATTTGGGCCTTTTGGAGTCCCAATTGAAATTCAAATTCGAACAAATGAAATGGACCACATGGCTGAAGCTGGCATCGCGGCCCACTGGAGTTATAAAACTGGCGATAGGGCAAAAAAAAATGCGAAAAAACTGGCGCATGAATGGTTAAGAGGAGTCCTAGAAATTCAACAAAAAGCAGGTAATTCGTTAGAGTTCTTGGAACATGTAAAAATAGATCTATTCCCCGACGAAGTTTTTATTTTGACGCCTAATGGCGATGTATTTAAGCTACCACGAGGGGCTTGTGCGATAGATCTAGCATTTGCTATTCATACAGATGTAGGCAAACGGTGTATTGGTTGTAGGATAAATAAAAGAATTGCCCCACTCAGAACAAAATTACAAAATGGAGATCAGATTGAAATTGTTACAGCGCCTAATGCCACTCCTAATCCAATGTGGTTAGGTTATGTAGTAACTGCAAAAGCAAGAGCCAACATCAGACACTATTTAAAAAATCAACAAAGGGATGAAGCCATTCGCCTAGGGATGCGGATGCTGGAGAATACCTTTATTTCAGGCTCCATTTCAATAAAGGATTGCCCAGATCAAGAATTAAAAAATATTTTAACTAAATTAAATCTCACAAATCTTGATGACCTATATGCTGAAACTGGGCTTGGCAATAAATCACCCCTTTTTATTGCAGAAACATTAAAAAATGAAATAAGAAAAGCAAGCCACAATTCTACAGAAAAAGTAAAACAAACTGGGCCATTGCTTATAAGAGGAACGGAGGGAATGGTTATATCTGTTCCAAAATGTTGTCATCCAATACCGGGCGACCAAATAATGGGGGTTCTTACATCTGGAAGAGGGATCGTCATTCACCGACCTAACTGTAAAAACACTAATGAATACAGAAAAGCGCCAGAACAATGGGTTGATGTCGATTGGGCGGAGGTGGTCGATAGAGAATTTAGTTCAGAGATTATAATTGATGTGCGAAATGAACGAGGAGTGTTAGCAACAGTTGCTGCTTCTTGTGCAGACAGAGAGGTTAATATTGAAGAAATTGATCTTAGCGAAAGAGATGAATATTACATGGTAATGAGATTAACAATCAGCGTAAAGGATCGAAAACATTTGGCAGATGTCATTAGGGTTTTAAGGAAAATCAAGACAGTTGTTAGAGTAAATAGAAAATTATAGCTTTAAAGGATTAACTAGATAATGAGGAAAATTGCGATTTCAACAAATGAAGCACCAAGACCAGTTGGGAGCTATTCTCAAGCGATAAGCACACAAAATCTTATATTCATATCTGGCCAGATCGGTTTGGAACCTAGAACGGGGAAAATTTGCAGCTCTAAATTCGATAAACAATTAAACCAAGTTTTTCGAAATCTCTCCGCCATTTGCGAAGGAAGTGGACATACACTAAATGACATAGCAAAGATAACGGTTTACTTGTCCGATTTAAACAATACTCAGACACTAAATCTATTGATCCCAAAATTTTTTAACAACCCCTATCCAGCACGAGCTGTGATTGGCGCATCAAAACTTCCTCTTGACGCGCTTGTTGAGATCGAAGCGATAATTGAAAAAGCATAATGATTCAGGTAGGAGTTGCGTTAACCAGGCAGCTGCAAAACTTAAATCTTGAAAATTCAGTCATTGATCTACCTGGGGTAGGACCAAGCACAAAAGTAAAACTAGAAAGACTGGGTGTCTACACCATTCAAGATCTGCTATTTCAGTTGCCATTAAAATACCAGGATCGCACGAAAATTGTCCCCATAAGTGAGTCGTCACTATACGATGAAGTTCAGATAGAAGGTGAAATAATGACATCAGAGATTGTCTTTAGGGGAAAGCAAAATTTAATTTGTAGGATAGAAGATGAAAGCAACACTCTCACCATGAGGCTTATAAACTTCAATCGCTCTCAAAAAGAGCAATTAGAAACTGGGAGATTAATACGGTGCTTTGGAAGTGCTAAAACTACTAGTAAAAAAACGCTAGAGATGATACATCCTGAATATGCGGTATTTGATAAGAATAAAAAGCCACCTTTGCCCGTAAATCTTAGTCCAATTTATCCACTGACCACAGGTGTTTCTCAAAAAATGTTAATCAAGCTAAAAAAGTACGCATTAATAACTTTAGCCGCTTGCCAGGAACATGATTTAGAGTTATTCCCGGTTGATTTTCGTAAAAAACTTCAACTGAAAAGCATTAGAAAAACTTTACCCGCTATCCATTTTCCAAATGCAAAAATTGACAAGATCACCATTCAAGCTCTAAGAGATACTTTAGCTTTCGAAGAGTTGCTGGCACAACAAGCGTATATCACTAGATTAAAAGCAGCAATGACTAGAAAAGTAAGTGTGATAATTGATAAGGGTCTACTAAGAGATAAATTTATAAAAATATTAGATTTTTCTCTTACGGAATCACAATTGACCGTTTTAAAGGAAATCGATTTAGACCTAAAATCAGGGACTCCTATGCAACGGATAATTCAAGGAGATGTAGGCTCAGGTAAAACAGTAGTTGCCGCGGCAATAGCCGTAACTCTTATTGAAAAAGGTTATAAAGTTGCATTAATGGCACCAACGGAACTTTTAGCTGAGCAACACTTTAAAACTTTCAAACATTGGTTTGATAAATTAAATATCGAAACTCATCTTCTATTAGGTAAAACAGATAAAAAAAATAGGGCAAGAATTTATAGTTCTCTATCGAGCGATAAGCCAATGATAGTGATAGGAACACATACACTATTCCAAGATTCGTTAACAATTAAAAACCTTGGATTATCGATTATCGACGAACAACATCGGTTCGGTGTTCAACAACGAAAAAAATTAGAAAAAAAAGGATGGGTTAATAATTGGCAAAACCATATGCTTATGATGAGTGCTACACCAATACCCAGAACTCTTTCCCTCACGATTTTTGGAGCATTAAAATTATCAACAATTGATAGTGTTCCTTCAAACAGAAAAGATATAATCACCTTACTAATACACGAACAAAGAAGACAAGAAATAATAGATAGAATTGATAAAATATTTAAGCAAGGGGAACAAGTCTTCTGGGTATGCCCATTGATCGAGACCGATACTAACGTACAGAAACAAGCAGCTACTTCTATTGCAGCAGAGCTCACCAAACAATTAGGAAAATCAAAAATTGGTCTTATTCATGGAAAACTTGAAAATAACGAAAAAGAAAAAATTATGAAGTCCTTTGTAAACAGGGAGATTGACCTACTAGTTGCCACAACAGTTATTGAAGTAGGAATCGATGTACCAAATGCAACATTAATAATCATTGATGGACCGGAAAACATGGGACTTGCGCAATTACATCAACTTAGAGGTCGCGTTGGAAGAGGTTGCAAACAAGGTTTTTGCATTTTGCTGTATGGGAAAAATCTTGGTGATAATGGTAAAAAGAAATTAGAAATATTACGCAACTCTAACGATGGCTTTCATATTGCAGAATATGATCTAGAAATGAGAGGGCCTGGACAGTTATTAGGCAGACAACAATCTGGACTTCCCAATTATAAAATTGCAAATCTAGTTAAAGACAGCCACCTGCTTGAAAAAGCTATTGCAATCTCTAATTCAGATCTTTTCATTTACGGGGGAATTACGGATAAATTAATTAAAAGATGGAGGCCAGAACAACTTGAAATGGAATCTTTTTAAACTGAATAGCTATATAAGGCTCATGAGACTAAATCAACCGATTGGAATATTCCTATTGTTATGGCCTACTTTATGGGCCCTGTGTCTATCTAACGGGGGTCAAATTAAATTAGACAGATTTTTAGTTTTCGTCGTTGGCGTGATAACGATGCGCTCAGCTGGATGTGTGATAAATGATTACTTTGATAGGAATATAGACGGAAAAGTAGAAAGAACTAAAACAAGGCCGATACCATCAGGTGAAATTTCCCGAAAGGAAGCAATTTCTCTGTTTATATTATTAATTTTAGCAAGTTCCTTTTTGCTTATTTTCCTAAACCAAAAAACATTTTGGTGCGCTATCTTTATTTTACCTTTCGTTCTATCCTACCCTTTGATGAAACGGCTGACTTTTCTTCCACAACTCCACCTTGCTTTTACCTTCAGCTGGGGCATTCCGATGGCTTACTTATCAAACAATGCTGCAATTGACTTTACTTTTTTCCATTTGTTTCTTGCGAGTATGACGCTTGTTCTGATGTACGATACCCAGTATGCTTTAGCGGACCAGCCATTTGATGTAAAAGCTGGTGTAAAATCATCTGCTATATTATTTGGTAGCGATGCCCCTGTGATTATATTTGTCCTTCAGGTTCTTTTTCTATTTTTAATGTTTCAGATTAAAATATTAGAAGAACTTAGTTTCCATGCATTAATCGCTCTAACCTTAACTGCACTGATATTTTACTACCAACACAGACTAATTCGACAAAACACAGCAAAAAGTTTTATTAAGGCATTCAAATCCAACAATATTGTTGGATTGGTCATTTTCTGCGGGTTATTTATCGGTTATCATATTTACTAAATTAATAAATGGAGCAACAAGTATATGAACCCTTTAGATTCAATTTTAGGCACTATAGTAA